>QWBZ01000001.1_pt1 | contig 291442 bp, 307 predicted proteins | sample 1972441 | NCBI WGS metagenome assembly QWBZ01 (sample SAMN09866721, study PRJNA288562) | Human oral metagenome isolate term6_saliva, whole genome shotgun sequencing... | isolation source: mouth | host: Homo sapiens | place: USA: California
TTCTGGCTTGCGCGGGGGTTAGGGTTGTGTCATAATAGTTATATAAGGCGTTAGGGAATCACCCCTAAAGCTAGTTCCACTACCTACCGAAAGGTGCTAATCATGACCAATGCAAACCACGAAGTTATTATCATGGTTCCTAACCGTGCAATCCGTGGCATTGACAAGCTGGAAGAGCATGTATCGAAGTTCAACCCCGCCGAGTCCATTGGCGAGTGCCATGTTCGCACTGATTTTTCGGATATTACCTTGGAGGTAGAGGTAATCAAGGGCGATAACGAAAACTGCAAGCTCGCCGCATACGGCTGGGGTAAGGGTGGCGAACTTATCGACATGCAGGCGAATGGAGTAGCGCGGGCGTTCATTAGGCACCTGGAAAAGCTTCAGGGCTAACCCCCCCCCCTATTATGGGCGTTAGGTACTATACCTAGCGCCCATAAGGGCTTTTCGCGTATAATATGCCACATGAATACCTTGATAGATGCTGTAAATGCTGTACGCCCTGCAAGTTTCCCTATGGCTTTTCTTGCATGGCTTGTTTTTGTAATTCCCGGTCTAGTCGTCGCCCTATTTGGGTGCCTAGCTTTTTTGGTTGATGATAAGGCGGGGGATAAGTTTAAACTTCTTGGGTTTACTTCACTATTCCTAGCTTTTTTGGTTGCCATTCTTTCATTTGTCACCCTTACCCCGATAACTCTTGAGGCGCTGGGTCACGTTGGGCTTGGCAATACAGGCATTACACCCCTTCTTGTAATCGCTTCTTATACTACAAACTTTGCTATCGGTTACAGTTTGATTCTAGCGTTCACGGCTAAGTTTGTGCCCGCCGCTAGGGAATTGCTCTAACCCCTAATCAACCCCCCCTAAACCTCCATGTGGGCTAATTCACATAGTTCTGGCTTGCCTGTGTCATAATAGTTATATAAGGCATTAGGGAAACCCCCTAGAGCACAGTTCGTTATCTACCAACTGGAAGGCTGGACACCATGCAGACCGCAAACCTGAATGACACCATCAACACCCTCACCGACCGTATCGGTAGCGAGGCGTTGAAACGCATGACCGACTGGGAAATCATTGCCCGCGCGCACGCTAACGTATTCCAGCGCCAGCCGAACCGTATGCAGTTGGATATTATGATTCGCTCTTACGGTAAGGGTTTCGCGGACGCTATCGACAACGACATCTTCAGTGATGACAAGCTGGAGCACTCTATCGAGTCCAGCCAGCTTGTAACCGACCTCCACAAGTTCGCAAACCGTGTAAACCTCTACCGCGTGGTTGCAACCGACGACATTAAGGAAATCCGTAGCGGCGACTTCGCTACCGAACCTTACGAAGAGAAGGGCATGACCAACCTCGAAGAAATGAAGGTAGCACGCCTCACCGCCGCCCTGAACGCACATAATAAGAAGGCGCGCATCTTCGAGCGTGAATTTAAGACCCTCATGCGCCGCTACGAAGACGCCAAGAAGAAGGGCAACGAAGTGCTGGGTACCGAATAACCCAGACCACCCCTATACCCCCCCCTATGGACTCTACCCGCCATAGGGGGGATATTGCACATAACTCTAGACGAATACCCCTTATTGTGATAAGCTAGGGGGTATTAGCATATACCCAACCAAAACACACCCTGAAAGGAACCACAGCAACCATGCGACCTAACGACATTCACGAAGGCGACGGAATCCTAGTCACCATCAAAGACGAACCGCAGGACAAGGGAACCCGCTTCCCTAAGCCGGGTGAGCTAAAGGTGCATACCGCGCACATTCTCACGGTCACTAAGGTAACCCCCAGCACTCTGGAAGCCAGTACCGAAACTAACCACGAAATTATCACCCTAACCGCCGCCCTTAACGAAACCACCGGCGAATACGACACCCCGCAGGTCAGTATAACCCCCACAGGTTACGGTGACACTGAAACCCCTACCTACGGCGGTGAGGCGGTTGCAGTATACCCGCTAGGTGCCCCCATCAAGCCGGGCGACCCTACCCCTATTCACGGCTGTGTACCGGGCGCATACGGGCGATTCAATAGTGACGCTGACAATAGTATTGTCAAGGGTGTATTCACCGCCGTATATAAGGAAGCCGCCGTACTTAACGTAGGATACGCTGACTACATTGTGGCGCTGAATGACGCATACGATAGCATCACCGACCCCGCAGACCTTGTAGGAAACGTCGAGCATTTCTGTGACGTACTACCTCTAGATGTTACCGCCCATGCCGCACTAGAACACACACAACAGGGCTCACTAAACTCCTTTAGCTTCAACGGTCTAGCGATACAGCTAACTAGCACCATTGGTAAAACCCATGTCGTAGAAATCATGGACAAGTACGTACTAGACGCAATCGACGTAGCACGACTCAACGGCGACACCTCCAACATTGGCGAAACAATCATCAAGCGAACCCACAACGGGGTAAACGCCGAACTTAGCCACCTACTAGACATGCTCGAAGCAACAGAACGACACCTAAAGAGCTTCCAGGAACGCATCAAGGAATCAATTAGCGCCCTTGAAGAGTCACCACTACATGACTCGAACCTAGTAGCGGAATATAAGGAAAACATTTAAGGTTGCCACAAAGCCTCGTAATGGCATATAATAGAACCGTTAGTTACCTCTTGCAAATCTAACAACTAACAACACGAATTTCATTACCCCCTCACTCTTACAAAGACCTCGCAAATAGAAGAAGAGTGAGGGGGTGGTTACTTACTGAAAGAATAGGTGCTTCATGAACCCACTAGATAAGCTCGCCCTAATGCTACCTTTGACTTCCACCCTGGCGTATAAGAGCTTTCCCTGTTATCAGGTGAAACGAATGAGTAAATATGAAGTTCATGCATGGCGTGGGTATAGATGGTGGACAGGTGCCTACCTAATGAAATTTCTAGGCATTAAATATGTGGAGCCCTGGATTAAAAAACCACAATGTGATTCATTTCATATGGTTTCGACTTGCGCACCCGGCTAGGGTGTGCCATAATAGAAGTATAGCAAGGGGATAACCCCTAAAGCTACTTCCACTATCTACCTACCGAAAGGCTGAACACCATGTCCAACTACCGCATTATCGAAATCCCCGAGGAAATCACCCTTACTCTGAAGGATATTGCGACCGCCCTGCGTCGCTCTGAAGATGAGGTGTGGTTCGGTGATGAAACCCTTCCCGTATATGATTCTGCAATTGCTAACGACCGCCTGACTGTTGAGATTGACGGCTGTCACTACATGGCACTCATTGACGAAGAAGAAAATGAGGTACACCTTTATTGCCCCGAAGATGAGTTCCTGTTGTTCCTTGAAGCCGCAGACCACTTCGTTAATACTGTGAAGCGTGAAATCCGCAACCGCAAGGCAAAGCAGTAAATCATGCAAATACCCCCCTAGCTGAACTGTCACTAGGGGGGTTGCTAACCCTGAATGTAATGTGAGCTATTTCATATGATTTTAACTTGCATACCCCCAAATAGTGTGGCATAATAGTTATATAAGGCGTTAGGGAAACACCCTGGCAACATGTTCACTACCTACCCACTGAAAGAGGTTTACAAGCATGTCTCTCGCTACTTTCACCTTTGAAATGCCCCTCGAGGAACTCGACGGGGTTGCACCTCACCGCAACTACGAGTACCCCGGCTGTTGCGAACTTATCGTTGAGGGTGTTGAATTTAATGACCACGACCGTACCCTAACCCTCACCCTGGGTAACGACCACGGTAGCCGCGATGTAGACGCTCAGCCTGAAGACACTGAAGACTTTGACGCTCTCAGGGCACGCTACGAAGGCGAGGAAATCCCCGAATACTACCTGTTTGAAAAGTCGGCTGTCTGGGACGTAGACCCCGAAGAAGGCTACGTACAGTTCAACGTCTAAAACACACATACAAACCCCCTCTACGGGCTTCCTAGAGGGGGTTTAGCACCCACCATAAGGAAAGAAGGGCAACATGTCTACTACCGAATACGTTTACGCTCAAGCTGGAACCCCTAAGCTGTGCTGGGATATTACCCCCGGCGATAAAGTGCGTCTACTAATCCCCGCCCGATTTGGCGGCGGCGCAATCGAAGGTACCTACGGGGCTAAAGCTCTAATCCTCGACGGAACCAACCCCCCGCAGAACTATATGTACTTCAATAACGGAACCATCACCACCCCTAACGGCGTATCCTATGACATGCTCGAACTACTGGCATACTGGAACAGTACCGCTCTGCGTTCAATGGTGGTTAAGAGCGGCTTTGCCACCCTTGGAGACGTTGCACGCCGCCCCGCTGACACTCCCTCAAACCAGGGTTATGACGTTACCGGCAACCCCCTAGAGAACCCGCCGGTAGAGCCTGAAAGCATCACAGAGATTATGGCACGTATTGGGGTACGTTTCACCTTTGGTGGCGCTGGAAGCGACCAGCAGGATAAGCTCGAATATCAGCCACGAATCACCCCCAGCACTAGCACCCTCACCTATGAAGAGTGTGAATACTACAGCGGCGCAGTCGTACCGGAAGAGCCGCTATCATTCATTCCAGACCTAAAGGAAGACACCCGCCCCGTAACCGACCGCGACATCAAGGGGCTCTACCCCGTACCTACCGGCAATGACAAGGTGAATAACAGCCAGGTCATTAGCCCCCGCGAGCAGGAACAGGTCATGCGTGAAATCAACGCATATAAGGCACACCTAGAAGAAATGGCGCTAGATAATGATGAATCGCACCGGGTAGACCCGAACGACCCCTGGGGCAACTACCTTTAAAGCATTTGAAAGGTATGTGTATAATTAACCTTGAATCCAACCTGTAGAGGTTTGTAGTTTTCTGTTGCCTAGTGTTGCTAAATTCAACAGCGTATGGCATACTGTAAACACGTGAAAGGAGGAGGAACCTGATGCAACTAGTAGAGCGGCATCTTATTAAGCCGAACCACGAGCTCTACAATACGTTGGACGACTTAACGTTCAAGGCTAAGAACCTTTACAACCACGGACTATACCTTTACCGTCAGTCATATTTTGAGCACAAAAAGAACTCCGATGTACCCATTCTAACATGGGCTGATATTGATAAGAACCTGCGCAAGCAGGGGAACGACGATATTTGTGCGCTACCGTCTAAGGTTGCTAATGCTGTGCTGAAAAACTTGGGTGAAAACATTTCGTCGTTTTGGAGGCTAGTGCGCCTAAAGCGCGACGGGCGATTGGCACAGAAACCCAAGCTTCCTGGCTATCTACATAAGACTGATGGGCGCTATCCTGTGTCTTTTAATTACCAGACGTTTGGCACTAAGCGTGGTGCTAATATGGAGCTCTTTCTGTGTCCACGTGGTATTAACCTCCCCATTCCTACTAAGGTTGCTAACCCTAAACAGGTTCGCATTGTTCCTAATCATAATAATTTTGTTATTGAGGTGATTTACAATGTAGAAGAAAGTGAACCTAAGCATACGTCTAAGTATGCTGGTATTGATTTAGGGGTAGATAATTTTGCTACCGTCACATTCTCCACCCAAAACAAGCCCCTCATTATTAAAGGTCTTGAGCTGAAGTCCATTAACCAGGGTTATAACCGACTTATCGCTAAAGCGCAAACCCAGCTCCCAGTATCCTGTAAGGCTAGTAAGTCCATCCACCGTCTTTGGTCACGCCGTTCGTGGATTCTCACAACGAAAATCCATCAGATGACGGCGTTCCTTGCTACTCTTTTTGACGAGATGCAGATTGAAAAAGTCTTTATCGGGAAAAACACTAACTGGAAGCAGAATTTGCCTTTTGGTAAGAAGGTTAAACAGCGTTTCGCTTACCTGCCTTATGAGACTTTCATTGAGCAATTGCAGTATAAATGCAAGTTGCGCGGAATTGCTGTTATCACCCAGGAAGAATCCTATACGTCTAAGGCGAGTTTCCTAGATAACGACGATATTCCTGTGTATGGTGAAGTGGATAATCCGAAGTTTTCTGGGCGTAGGATTAAGCGCGGACTTTACCGCTCAGGTGATGGGCGACTAATCAATGCTGATGTTAATGGGTCGTACAATATCCTGCGAAAAGGACTGATGAATAACAATCAGTCCTTTTCGCAGGTGGATAACCCGTTAATTCAACCCCTTGTGGTCAAGGGAATCGGTAAAGAGCCTAACAATAAGTTGGTTCAACTATACATGTAACCCTAAGCCGCTTGGCGAGGGGGTAGAGGTACTGTAGGGTGCCTATAACAGGTAAAACTGTTATGAATTAAACGTGTAACAAATGGTTGTTTATGCAACAATTCGATACACCGTTTAAACCTATAATACTAACTGTACCCCTGCATCTGAAAGGTAGACACTTATTATGTTTGTAGATATTCTAAACCGCTTCCAACCTATTCAGTTTTTCATGGAATCCCCTATATGGGTTACCATTGTTATATTTGCAGTCATTGGGTTTTTCAGGAAGCTTCTTACCGCCTCTATAACGATGGGCTTTGAGCAAGCTATCGAAGAGTCCGACAAGGGGGAGCCGGGGGATGCAATTGCCTCTTCAATCACGTTCCTAATCGGTGCTTTCATTGTAGCTGTCATTAACGTTATCTACATTTTTTCCCTTAGTTACGTGTCACTCTCGGTTCTGACATATAAGGGCGTAGATAATGGTTTCCCTGTAGCGGCTGGACTCTGTATTATTGTGCTCTTGTCATGGGGTCTATCCATTTTGGCACACAAGGTCATTGACAAGCTCCACAAGAAGCCCTAAAACACCCGTATGCCCCTACGGGGACACTCATAACCCCTTTGTGACTCAATTCACACGTTTTCGAGTTGCACAGGGGTTATGAGTGTGTCATAATGGAAATGTAGCAAGGGGATAGCCCTTAAAGCTACAGGTTTTATTTATTGTTTCTCTACTGAGAGGTGTTTATCATGTCGGTTACTTTCGACGCTCTGATTGCTGGTTACAAGTCCTTCAAGGACGACGCTAGTGAGTTCGGTTTCGCCGCCCTGAGCGCCCCCAATGCCCTGTCGGTACACCACATTAGCCTTGCAGGTACTATGCTTCACCTTGCACGCCAGGCTAACGAAGCTATCGCAAACCTGGAGACTGTCGGTGACAAGGAAGGCGCAAAGGAATTTGCCGCCCTCATGCTCGAAGGCGCTAAGCGTAACATGGCACTATCCATCATTGACCTGCACCGCCGTACCGAGTTCACCGTCGAAAAGCTGGAACAGCTGATGGGAATCGCGGCAAAGTACCGCGCATACCTCACCGACGAAGATTACGAGGGTGACTTCTAAGAGTCGCCTATACCCCGCCCCGTTACCAACACAGTAGCGGGGCTAGGGGATACCACCACCACACGAACCACAGCCCATAGGAAGCCACGAAAGGACACCACCCATGAGTAAGAATCAGAGCCCCGAAATGGATACCGGCGACAAAATCACCTTCGCCATACTATTTGGATTCCCTCTTCTACTTCTCATCATTTTCATGACTGGCTTGCTAGTCTCCCGTGAAGCTATCCCTAACCATTGCTACATCAACCACCAAACCACCGACACCCCCATTGAGACGCGAAACTACAAGCCGTCTAGGTCATGGAGCACCCACGAATGGGGTTGGTGCTTCAACCCCACCAAAGCCACCTACGAGGGGTGCTGGAAGGACGAAGACCACTACGAACCGGCAACCTTTGAATGGCGCTACGTAGGAACCGAAGACTGGGCTAAGGAAACCCGTGAACCCGCCGGAACCGACAATGAGCACCCGTACCGCCGCGTCACCGAATACGACGTACAGATTTGCGACGGACGCTCACAGCACGCGGACAAGAACGGACAGATTGAATCCCACCAGGTATCCGTAAGCTACTACATCTAACTACCCATCTACCCCCCCCTAGTAAATCCATTGCTAGGGGGGGACACCCACCATCTGAAAGGAAAGCCCCAAATGCTACGAACCAAGTCTATTGAAGATGCCGTAAACCCCATGCTGAATGTGCTTGTACCCCTTGAGGAAATCGAGTTCTGGGGTGAGCCTCACTTCGTACCCACTACCCTGTATATGTATTGCGATGAGGCGGGCGACTACATCTGGGGCACCCGGCGTGGGACTATGATACCCGCTGAAAGCACGCCCTTTAAGCTCTACTGGGAACGTCTCAAGTCGCTCTACTACTCAATCCTCGACCCTAATCTGCTCGACGCTCTAGATGCTCTCCCCGAAGAGACTAAGCGTGAAGGGTGGTACAAGGTCTACCGCCGGTGCGCCGAGGAAGTCCACTTTGGTGAAATCCGACTCCACCACCCTGAAGACCTCGAAGAAGTTCTCTACACCTACGCTGTAGAACTTCTCATGCACCTCCATAAGGCAACAGTGCCCACCCCCGAAAGCCTCAACGCATAGAAGAAGAACACCCAATAAACCCCCTGGCTACTAACCGTGACCGGGGGGTAACCCCTAATCCGAAAGGAACCCCATAATGTTCATTCCGCAGAAGAAATACGAATACACCCGCACCTGGGAAGAAGTGTACGCCTTCCGAAGCGCCCTATGGAGTACGGAGAAGTCCAAGGCTGAACGCATGGCGGAATACCGCGCCGCCGGTGGTAAGATTCTTCTCGCATGGGAATTTGATGCCGGTTTCAGTGTCATTATCAATGATAGTGATGTCGATGTTAGTAATGATTACGAATCACTGTACAGCTACAAGCTAAATCTATTGGTGCCATACCTTGAGGGGGAAGACCCTTGCAATGGGTTCATGACACTAGAGGGTGACACTGAATACTTCGACCGGGAAAGCTACACCTTCAAGGAATCCATGCCCGGCAACCCCTTCAAGGAAGCCGAAAATGAACTACTAGCAAAATACGGACTAACCAAAGAAGATGTAGATTACTACCAGAGCTTTTAGCTTGAAAGGAATAGTGAAAGCATATGAAGAACACTCAGAAAGATATTAACTGGATAACCGCCGTACTAGACCATGATATTAGCGAGCTCAAGGAAACACTAGAAGCGGTACAGGCTCTTCGCGTAGACGAAGAACAGGCTGTGACCCGCAGTGACCTAGCCACCGCTAAGCGTGAAGCACAGGCTGAGCTTATGGAGCAGGTGAAGAACCTAGCAGAATATGCCTATAAGGTCTGTGTACGCCGCAATGAAACCTATGCGTCCGAAAGCGCTAAGGCACCTTCGAGTGATGATGCGGAATGGGTGCCCTTCACTCTTAATATTCTATGCGAGTCAGGTGAAGTGAGACAGGGCATCTATGACAGGCGGGATAATACCTTTACTCTGGAGGACTTTACGTTTCTTATTGAATCGGATTCATCCTGGAAGCTGTACCGAGCCGTATTTAAGAATCAGCTTCATGATGATAAGTTTACCCGCGTGATGGGTGAGCCGTTCTATGGGTGGGTTATGCTCCCGGCGAATGAACCTATGGCATGGCGTAGAGATGGTGTGAGTGGCATGATTGAGGGAGCGCCCTGTACCATCTCGACAATTTCTCTCATGGAGATTGGTGGGGATACTAGCCTATCTGCATCGGTCATGCTTCCTTTCCGTCCTGAATAGTGGGTACAACCCCGTAACCCCTATGTGAGCTATTTCATAGTATTTCAGCTTGCATAGGGGTTATAGGTGTGCCATAATGGTTACATAAGCGTTAGGGAATAGCTCTAAAGCCTACCTGATTACCCACTAGATGAAAGGTGCCCCACCGTGATTCAGGAACTTCTAGCAAAGCTAGGCGAACTAGTGAAGTGTACTGAAGAGCTTGATAAGCTCGCTAAGGTTGCCGACGGTTTTGCGGGTGCCATGCGTTTCATTGGCAACATAGAGCGCTCCAGTGAAGCCCGAAACCTCTATAAGGACATTTGCGCTAAGCGTAACCACTACAAGGCTCTCTCTGTGTGGTATCAGTCGTCTGATATTCGCATACGCAAAATTGAAGACCTGGACATTCAGGCTATCAAGGACTCCATAGAGGAATACAAGAAGCAACTCGCTACCGTCATTGAGGGGTAGCACCCCCTATTGCAAAGTGTGACTAGGTTCACATGATTCTGACTTGCACACCCGGCTAGGGTGTGGCATAATAGTTATATAAGGCGTTAGGGATGCCCCCTAAAGCTACTTCCACTATCTACCGAAAGGCGCTAATCATGGCTTGCATTATCAACCCCTCCAATGGTAAGACCGTACTCACCGATGTAAACATTGGCGACAGCCTCAAGTTTGAGTACGTTGGCGAAAACGGTAAGCTTGTCAAGCGCGACGATTATCTTGCCGCCTATGATTCGCGAAACGGTGCACGCCTTGAAACCTGCGAGGGTGACCTTACCGGATACCTTCAGGTTGCCGAGTTCGTTATCGAATGTGAAGAGTGCATTAGCGAAGACGATGAAGTTCACGCAATGTTCTGTGACGGTAACTACGTAATCGACGGTATGCGCTACATTGACGCTAAGGGGCGCGATTGGGGTCAGGCAATCGACCTGCACGTGTCCAGTAAGGTAACCTACCTCTAAGCCCCTAATCTTTACCCCGCCCCTAGAGTAGCTTCTAGGGGTGGGCTAACCCCACACAACTACCCCCTATTCCTGAAAGGAACCTAGACCTATTATGCGACCCTTTGATTTTGCAAACCTGAACCCCGGCGATATTATCATCACCGATAACCTCGACCATGAAGACGTATTTTTTGACCTGTTCAACCACTACCGTTACAGACTGTATGTTGTAGAATCCTGTAATAAGGTCGATAATGCCTTTATCGTATCGCTAGGTGACCGTGGTTACCGTTATATTGTCACTAAGCACGGCGACGAATACATTATTACCCACATGGAAACCGCAAACCCTGTTTTCGCTAACAGCACCATCTACCACTACACCGCCGAGGAAGCTGAAGCCGCTAACCTGGTTGAGCGTGCTGAGGCACAGGACGCATTGCGTGACTTCGTGTGCAAGAGTGGAGGTCGCAACGCCCCTGAGAGTCTTGAAGAAGTGTTTGATAACCTGTATGCCCAGCATGTGCCTGGCAATGACCATACCCTAACTAGTGTCGTAAACAATGACACGGCACGTGGCATTATGGGTGAGGTTATTCGCGGCGGTATTAGCATTGCCCGTGACCTGTTGGTGGAAGACCTCAAGAAGATTGACGTGCTCATTCAGGAAGCACGGGAAGCCCGCGATAAGATTAACCAGCTCGCTACCGAGAACATTATTGCACTTCAGCCAAACAATGAACCTTTCATCTTCAGCAACCCTACCATTCACAACTCGCTGGATAACCTGCTCATTACTGGAACCACGATTACTGTTGATGACACCGAATATCTTGTTACCCGTACTGATGAGAGCCGCGCATATGTGACCGACCCGGCAACCGGTAAGGAAGTAGGATACCTGGCTGTAGAGTCTCATGGCCGCCCTGACCTTCACTTCAATAATGGTGACAAGGTGAGCTTCTATTATCCTGAGCGGGCATACCCTGCCGTATCTATTGAGGATATTGAAGCCCGTAAGGAACTTACCGAAAAGGCTAAGGCTATCTTCATTGCTTTTTGGGAGCCGTTGAAGAAGGCCGAGAAGGCAATGAACTGCCCTATTGATACTTGGGGTCACCCTATGGGTCTGGTTGATAGCGGGTGGGATGAACGATTCACCAACACTATCGCTAACATTCTTTCCCTGGCAAACTACCGTGTATCACAGTTGAAGACCACCCGCCGTACCCTCATCAAGCAGACTAACGATTACATTGCACAGCTTGAAGAGTACTACGAGCTGGCACACAGCGAGTAAGTAACTACCCCCCCCTTATCCCATATACCCCCTGTGATAGATTCCTGAATGGCTTCCAGGGGGTATATGGCGGGTCTTGCAACCGCCCCTAATCTTAATGTGACCCATTTCACGTGATTCTGGTTTGCGTACCCCTAAAAGGTGTGCCATAATAGAAGTGTAGCGAGGAAGTGACAGAAAGCTTCCATAAGGCATTAAGCCCGCTACAATAGATTCCCTGAAAGGAACACCTAATGTTTACTGCAATTTCCCGTGGTGACCGTAAGCTCAACGACCTCCTGATTGACCTTCGACAGGTTGAAGACGTGAAGCGTCTCGAAGTCATTGCGTGCGGCGACATGGCAACCACCGGCAAGTTTGCAAAGATGCTGGAACCCCAAATCCGCATTGTTGAGATTGATACCGAAAGTGAAGAAGATTCAGTACGTGCTGAGCTTACTATCTTCGATATTGAGACTAATTCCTACTATGACTTTATCGCCATTGAAGACATTGATAGCTCTATCGGTCAGTTCCTTATCAACGGGGAATACGGTGTGTTCCCTATGGTTCTTATGGTGGTAAATGAAACCGATGAGGATGCCGTCATCTACTTCACCACCAACTAGGCACAACCAGTACGGTAAGCCCTAAAGCTTGAGGGGGTCAAGAGCACCCCCTCAAGCCACCCTAACCAGCCAACCCTATAACCCCTAACCACCCCCGATACTCACGAAGGAAGCACCACACATGACTAACAGCACCCTGGCACACCAGACCTTTTTCGCAAACCGCTACGCCGACACTGAAGCCGGTATGCGTGACCTCCCCGCCGGTGAATACTACATTGAGCTTATTGACGAAGTAGTAGACGCTAAGACCCTAGAGGAACAGCTCTCGACCATTGGAGACACTACCGTAGTTCGAGTACCGTTCGAGGTCTTTAAGTCCATGAAGCCCCTGTACAGCCTGTACAACGACATGTACGACATTCACCGCGCACACAAGCACCTGAACCTCAACAGCGAACAGGAAATTCCCCTGCGCGTATATGGTCACCTCAAGCAGGAATACCTCTACGAGTACTCTCTGGCACTCATGACCGACATTGACGGCTGGATGGACATTACCCGCTTCACTATTCCCCGCCCCACCAATGATGAGCAGGAGGCGGCAATGGAAAAGGTTTCCAGTAAGCACCGCTACATGCGCCTGGGTGCCATTGTGGATAACCGTGAAACCATTGATTTCTACTTCACCAACGACCCGGCTGGCATCTAACCGCCTAGCCACCCACCCCTAATGGGTAAACGTTAGGGGTAACCTCAGATTTCTCACCCCTATATGGCGGGTGAGATGCCCAAAGATAGATAGATGGATAACACTCTAGCCCCTTGTGACTCATTTCACATGATTTGAAGTTGCAAAGGGGCTAGGGTTGTGTCATAATAGTTATATAAGCGATAGGGAAAAAGCCCTAAAGCAAGAAGTCACCATCTACCTATTGAAAGGCGCTAACAATGCAGACCAACTATGTAGTCGCAGGTCACATCCACGAATCCGCAACTATCGAGCTCCCCGCCGGTAAGGTTGCAGACATGGAAGCCCTGGAAACCATCATCAAGAACTACAAGCGCGCCGAAGATGGACGGAGCATCTACCACCCCGAAGAACTAACCGGCAACCGCATGACCGTAGAACTTGATGCGGGCTTCATGGTAGAACTTGAACTCAGCCACGAAACCCCCACTAAGGACACCATCACCATTAAGGCATGGGACATGGATACCTACGAAGACCTTGATGTCATCTACACTGACGAAGTTATCGACCTCATTGTACACTTCGAGGACATGCGCTAACCCCTAGACCATCAAACCCCCTAGCAAATCTACCGCTAGGGGGTTTCCTTATGCCTTATATGACCAATCAGCTACCAAAGAGCGAACGCCATATGATAGAGTGGAAACAAGCGGGAAACCCCAAACCCACGCTGGGCAACACAGGGTACCCCGCAGGCAACTCAAACCTACACAGGAAGAAGGTAAAGCATTGGGCAACGAACCAATCAGCAAAGACCCACCACGACACACCGGCACCATGACCGAAAAGGTCACCGCCCCACCACTCGACCCGGTAACCAACAGGCGAAACCGTGAAAACGTCGTAACCATCATTACCGGTATCGTCTTCGTCGCTTCACTTGCAGGGGCTATCACCTACAGGGCACTAAACCCCGAACTGACAGCCACTAACTTCTATGTGCTGACGGCGCTAAACGCTATCAGCATCATCTCAGGTGTCGTAGCCCTCACAGGTCTTACTCTCAATTTTAAAATGAGTAAAGAGCTTAACGTTTGCCAGTGGGAGGCATCCCCCTACCTGTACCCGAAGAACCTCTATGCCGTCCTATTTGGAACGCAGGAAAAGATTACCTTCAAGGTAAAGGCAACACAACCCACCGACGGGAACCCACTAGCCCCCTGGATTACCAACCAAGACGGCAACGTAGTTCTAGATGTACAGAATGACAAGTATGGTGAAGGAACCCTAGTCATTCACCCTGCCGACATCTACGAAGCCACCTTTGACTTACTCGAAGGTAGTGAACCGGAACTAGTGGGATACGCCTCAGAATGGCGATACGACACCCGTAGCATTTGCTGGCACCTACGCCTACCTGCAAGCTACCACAAGCACTACAGCGCCGCATTTGGCGAAAAGGCAAAGGGTAAAGAGCTGTTTAACGGCAAGGTAACCCTACAGGATAAGACCCTAACCTACCAGGATGATATTCGCCCCTATATACTAGGTAAGCCCAAGGATAGGCTATCGCACAGGCTAAGCCCTAAAGCACTTAGTGGCTCCGCGGTAGTACTCCTTATCGCTGGACTTTTTGGTGGTGGAGCCCTAACGCTTACCGTAGATGCCTTCGCGGAACAACGTTACGGTAGTGCAATTTTGCCGCTCCTACTTACTGGACTCTGTGTTTTCATGGCTGTAACCCTTGTGTCCTTCAGTGCTGTAGAAGCTTGGTACAATAGGGCAACCTACCTCAAAGATTATTCTGAAATGTGGAGCACCTCATCTATGGGTCTTCCTGAGAACTTCAAGGAAAAGCTACAGTACCGCTCTAGGTCGATTATTCTACCGCTTATCCCATTCGGTGAAGACGGTAGCAAGTATGCAGACTGGATTCAGCCCCGCCCCGCACCTGATGCAGACGGTAAGGCTAAGAGTGTTGTGGGTGTGTACCTACCACGCGGCGAGTACGGTCTTCTTGAGCTTCCTGAGAAAACGAAGATTAAGTACGAAGACCTAGAGTATCCGTTGGATACCCCTTGGGTTGCCTTGGAAGTTGGTATTGACTATAAAGAGCCTTACGGTGCAACTATTCACCTCCCGGCTAGTGTCCTAGACTAGGCATCACAATAAATCAAAATACCGTAGATAGCTTGATAATTTACTGGCTATCTACGGTATTTTCATATGTGTGACTCATTTCATGTAATTCTGGCTTGAATATCCCTAGTTAGTGTGTCATAATAGAAATGTAATCGGGTATGGGGTACATGCCCACCTATCCACTATCTACCACAAGGAGATGCACTATGACCATCGAAAACATTAAGAAGGTATTCAAGCTTGACCTCGTACACGGCAAAGAGCACAGCCGCTACGGTGGACGCATGACCCTAGCCGCTTACGCATGGTATATTGACGGTAATTCGGTAGAGTCGAAGCACATTTACGGTTGCGACGCTGGCACTAATTCAAACTCTTTCAGCTTTAAAGAACCTGAGTTTGAAATGGATACCCCCTATCTTATCGGCTACACCCTCTACGGAACCCCTGAACAGGTTGCCGCAATTACCACCACCCACTACGCCGTAGACATTGACCATGAGCGTACCCGTTATTAAATAAATCACAACCCCAAAACCCCAATAACCCCCTCTAGAATCACCTGGAGGGGGTTATAATAACAGTACGACAAGCTACCCAAACAACCATCAAGAAAGGCTCAAACATGGACACAGCCACTATCGCACACAACTACTACACGCCTGCTAGTAAGGAAACCCTAGCGGCGGCGGCAATCGTAGCGGAGACCGCCCGCGAAACAATCCTCAACAATGCAACACCCGGATACGTTGAATCGTTCAACCTGGCATGTAAAGCAATCCACCGCGCCCGCACCGGCGAAACCCCTATCACACAAATTAAGCTTGCAGGACTCGACGGATTCATTATCACCACCTACGCCGCCGCAACCGAACTAACCAACAAGCAGGCAAAAATTATCCTGAAAGGACGACCCATGCCCATCTTCAACCGCAAAACCAAGGTAAGCGCAAACTACAACGACCTAGTGGCAAAGCACAAGAGCAACAAAGAACGCCTAGAACAGCTCACCCTCTCACTGAATGAGTGCCGTGAAGCAAACGAAGCCCGCAAAATCGACATCCGCACCCGCGCAAACATTATCAACTCAAGCGACAAGCCGGACAATCACCCGGAACTGATTCGTGTCATGCGAGAAATCAATGCACGAAAAGTGTCCTACAAGAACACCGAACGCACCATCAACGACCTCACCGAATCGTTTGCAGTCACCCGCGCCCGCCTAGAAGACATTGAAAACCAGCTACACGCATACGCCCTAGCAAAGGAAATCGCCCTAGTCGAGAAGCAGAACAAAGAAATCATTGACAGTTTCGACACCATCAACAACGGCACCAGCACCGACATCCAAGCTGAAACCATTAGCGAAATTCTAGGCAACATGCCCCTCACTCCCGTAGCAAACGACGAGGCGCTACTGGACGAGCTGGGACTTGAAGCAGACATTAAGAATATCCGAAAGAACGGCATCGAGGTATAACTATGACCAACACTTCCATAATACTAGGGGTAACCCCAAACGAATACGTTATCCTCGAAGCGTTCTACACCCAAATTCTAGCCTCAGACTGGACACATAAGATGCCACAGGCAGGTATGCTTAACAATAAAGCTGATTCGCCTATCTGTGACCACCTAAGCCCATACCATGAGGAAGGGATAGACAATATTCCCCTCAAGGAACTGCTAACCACTGATAGGGTTGTGGAATATAAGACGGACGACCCTTACGGCGTGTACCTGACCATTGCGGGAACTAATAAGCGTTACAGCTTCCTATGGAACGCCGCTAGGTATAGTGACAGGCTTTTTATTGTCTATCAACTGGGTGCAAAACCCACTAAGAACGCGCCAGAACTAGGGTATGTGCAGGGTGTACTTGTCAGGATGTCTGGCATGGTAAAGGGCTGTAATCCCCTGTTTATTGAGGCTCTGAGGGTTTATGAGCAAATCCTGGAGTTTCACGTTCTACCCCGTAACGGTAAAGAGGACATTGTTCCTACGCCCTCCGAAGTTCTGGCAATCCTCCAAGGGTATGGCGAATACCCAGGCGTTGATTCAGTAATCGCCGCCACAGACAAGAAGGAAGCCGGTAAGAAGAAGTACGTAACCCAGGAGAAGGAACGCAAGACCGCCAATGTTGAACGTAAAGCCGCTAAGCGCAAAGCTAGGGCTGAACGTAAGGCTATCAAGCGCAAAGCTAGGGCTGAGCGTCGAGCCGCTAAGCGCAAAGCTAAGGTTAAGCGTACTAGTGCTGAGTGGAAGGCTCTAGCATTGGTTGCCCTCTTCTTCCTACCTGTTATGTGGACTCCTATTGCTTACCTTGTGACTAATAGTGTTACATTTAGCTTGCTTATTGGGTTCATTGCTTGTGTCCCCGCCATTTATAAGGGGCTTTTAAGCGCTGATGAATGGGTGGAAAGCGAAGATGACGACACAGATAACAGCGATGATGATTAGCCGTATCGTACACCCCATAACCACTATGTGAGCTAATTCACAACATTTTGGCTTGCATGGGGGTTATGAGTGTGCCATAATAGAAGTGTACCGAGGGGTTAGCCCCTCAAGTAGTTCACTACCTATCTACCGAAAGGTTGCCAATCATGCAGACCGTACAGGACATCAACCCCGAAACCCTCAACACCTACGGCGCTGTTCGCCAGGCGTGCCAGGTAATCCGCAAAGCCGCTACCGACAATTCCGCTGTAATCTTCGACTACACCAAGGCTAACCAGCACACCATGAACCACGAAGACGCGGCAACCCTCCACAACAAGGCATACATGGAGTTCCACTACAACGAGGTACACTGCATTGGATACCTGGAAGACACCCGCCAGTGGCAGAAGGAAGAAGGCATCAAGGATAACGACGTTATCTCACGCGAAATCAACATCCAGTACTGGCAGAAAGCTGTAGCGGACGAACTGGAGAACTACAACAACGCAAAGAAGGTTATGGACGAATACATCAAGTAACCGACCATCACCCCTTAACCCCCTAGTTACCAAACGTGGCTAGGGGGGTATGGGGCAACTATTGAAAGGAATAACACCATGAACGACAAGCTCAACTATACCGAAATGTACTACGTGGAAGAGTATGGAACAAACGGTATTTACTTCCAATTCACCCCCGACCCTATCGACGGGTTCACTTTCGAGGAAATCGCCCAGGTATTCAAAAATACCTACATCGCAAGCTTCAGTGTCCATTGGAACGAAGAGAAGGAACGCTACGACGGATTCCTACTCAAGGAAGACGACTTCCGCCTGTCTGTAAGCAATAATGAAACATATGAGTGGATTACCGGCGAAATTGTGATAATGCGTGAAGACCCTGAGCTTATCGAGTATATGGCAACCCGCAATGTGTCAGGAAGTGTCTGGGTGCGAGACATTGACCAAGAATCACAGAGCGTCATTTTCTGTACCAGAATCCTGCGCTGGAATGAGATGAGCGCGTAGAATACCGCTAAACACTTAGCCATAAGCCCCCTGGCATCTAGCGCCTCTAAACAAGGCGCCAGGGGCACAACACCCCCTAACCTATACAACCAATAAGCCCCTATAAGGCTTACACACCCTATTGAAAGGAAACCACTAGACATGTTCATGCGACCCCAGGAAGTAGAACTTGAAGAAGACCTGGACTTTGAAGTACGCCTCAGCCCTATTGACGGCGTAGACATGGAAGACCTGGTAGAAACTCTTCGCGACCAGGCGGGATACGTCGAGGTTGCAGACAGCCCGCTTAGCGCCATTGATAAGTTCATGGAGTTCTATTTCTATGATGAAGACGGCGCGCCGGTCACCCCCGAAGAAGATGACAGTGAAATTATTTACGGCTCTCTGATTGGTGCCGCCCGCGAAGCCAACAGTGACCAGGGTGCTGTTTACCGTGCAATGCGTGTAGTCAACCTTGTCGGTAAGGTAACGGACATCTCAGACGGCGACGAAGAAGGAGAAATTGTAGTAACCATCTCGCACCTCTCACCCCACTCTGAGGTTTTGTAGTAGACACTACCCCCTACCCCCTATGTGGTGTAAGCTAGTCACATAGGGGGTTCAAAGCACCCGTAACCACTTCTATTTACTGTCTGGAAGGAAAATATATACATGACAGCACTGCACCTTGACAACCCGCTAGAGTTCGGACTCTCCATCAAACCCATTAAGGGCGTGAGTATGAAGAATATTACGGAAACTATCTCCAAGAAGGCGGCATATATTGAAGCCGCCTCCTGTTTTGATAGTGACACTCTAGCGTTCTACTTTTGCGACAAAGACGGCGCGTATATCACGGTAAGCGATGATGATACTAGGGTTTGCGGTAGCCTGTCCGCTAGGGATAGCGTGCCGGGCGAGCATGAGCACGCCATTTACTATGCAATGTATACCCTCAGCCTTCTAGGTGAAGTGGAAGACATTACAATCATTGATACTATTCACATCTTTGGTTATGGTCTAGTCACCGTCTGGATTAGCTCTTGCATTAGCAAATCGGACGTTACCGGCTAATTAAATGTCCGCAACACTACCAATACCCCCTATGTGACTTAATTCACATGAATCTAAGTTGCATGGGGGGTATGAGTGTGCCATAATAATTATATAAGGCATTAAGGAATTAACCCTAGAGCTAATCCACTATCTATCTATCGAAAGGTGCTGACCATGCAGACCCGCCCCGAATCCGTAATTAACTTCCCTGGCGGCTTCGACTTCCACCTCGCCCCCGAAACCATGGGTAATATCAGCAAGAAGGAAGTTCTTGAGCGCATCACTAAGAACGCTAGTCATGTAACCACCTACCACCTCCCCGGCGAAGAGAAGCTTATTGCCTTCCACGAGGAAGATGGTACCCCGCTGGAAATCAAGCATAACGGTAAGTCCTATGAAATCATGGCAACTATGGAAGACCCTAGCCGCCGTGAACACGCAATCTACGACACGATGGATGCCTGTAACCTTATTGGTTATAATGCAGAGTTCCGCATTGCTGGAAACTGTATTGTTGCCACGATTGAAGACTTCCCGCAGGATACCGGCTGGTTCTAGCTCGAACCACCACCTACCCCCCCCTATAGGCTCTACCCACTATAGGGGGGGTGCCAAAACAGCCGCTACACACCACGCGGCAACAAGCAACACAGCACAACACCCCCTAATCAAGTACTACTAGGCACACCGAAAGGCTAACAATCATGGGAATGATGGAATTTTACGGTCTGGAATTTTACTTCAACACCCCCGCCGAGCTCGCTAAGCTCATCGAGCAGGGCAACAAGCCGCTAGTTAGCAAGCTCAAGGTTAAGCTACGCCTCCCTAGCGATAAGCCGGGTGCTAAGACCTCCAAGGCACGCATGACAGTCCTTGCAGGCGGCGAAAAGTTCAAGATTGAACTAACCGCCCACAGCTTCGACGCTTACAATATCCTAAGCGGCTTCGGTGGTGACTATAATGCCGCCTTCGAGTCAATCGACTGGGAAGCTGGTATCGTATCCATTAGTAGCCGCGAATGGGAAATCTAGCGTAAACCCTCTAGTGCCCCCTATGAGGTACAATATGCCCATAGGGGGACAAGTCCTGACCTACCCATAGAAAGCCCCCCAGAAAGGAATGTGAGCCCAATGAGCGCTACTTCAACCCTTATTGAAGAAACCATCAAGAACGAATACCAGTACGGTAATGACCGCATTACTGATATTGAATTTGGCAACCCTATCGACGGTGCTGGAACCCCTCAAAAGGTATTTGTCACCTATGAGGACAAGGAAGGAAACCGCGAGTATCACCGAACCTTCTACGCTACTATCATTGGTGGCGGCTTCACCCTTGAAGAAGACGAAGAAGCTTGCATCAATGCAGAGTGCTGGTGCCTGGACGAAGACGAAGAAGAGCAAGGGAGCCGATAATGGATACTCTCATGAGTGACCCTCACGTCGCATACACAACCCCTCTAGACATTGCTTTCATGGTTACGGGGCTTGTAGCCCTCGTTGCAGTAGGTGTCTATCGGGGTGTTTCTTGGAATTTCGCCAAGAATGACTTCATGAACAAGTGTTTCTATTTGCTGATTATCTTCAATGGACTCAGTGCCGCTAAGGTAATCTTCGGTGGGTTTATGACAGTGCGAGATTATAATACAGCTGGACAACTTATTATGCTTGCAAATGGTTTGACTATGGGTGTAGCATTTGGGTACACATACGTCATGAACCAGTTGGGTGCAGATAATGAAGCACAGTTGCATGACGTAGCTAAGGAAGAGTAGGATACCTACCTAATGAACGCCCAGTCCGCTTTTTGTGTGGCTACCATTGCACCAATCGCTAAATACGGCAGGTGCCTAGAAGGAAAGTAAGAACCCGAAAGGAAGTCTAAACCATGAATGAACTACACCTAACATCAGGTGACGTACTAAGCATTGCCTTCGTTGCGCTAGGGTTTGTAATATCGCTTGTGGGGTGCGTTAAGAATAATGTTTCTCTAAAGTTCAGTGAAAACTCAGCACTAGATAAATGTCTCTACGTCGTACCCTTCATTAACCTCATTCTTCTCACCAAGATTGTTTTCCGCCATTGGCTCGAAGCTAATGGGCTTGGCGGCGTGGGTATTGCTATCGACTTGCTTGCCATGCTTGCCTATGGTGCGGTTATTGGTTTCACGCTTGGACATGTCTCTGGCGTAAAGTACACTACGGAAGAGATGGAGAAAGAGCTAGATAAGTATCTAGCTGAACTGGCAGACGAAGACGAATACTGGGATGATGAAGATGAAGATGAAGGGTGGTAAGCCGCTCAACTAGTCCGCACCCCTTAGTGCCCCGCCCCTGTGGTTAGGGGCGGGGCTAACAGACCAAACAACTACTAAACAAGAAAAGGAAAACTATATCATGTCCGTCATTACTAAGAATAAGCTTGCTGACCTGCTTCTCTCAGATATTGACCGTGTTATGAGCGCCCTCAACGTCCTCAAGGAAGGTAACTTCCTCCTGACTGTTTACATTAATGACGCTAAGGGTGATGACACGCTGACCGTGGAGGGTGAGCGTGAAGCAAAAAAGATTGCCAATAAGCACCTTAACCTCATTAAGAAAGCGACTAACCTTATTATCGAGCTAAACAAGGCTCTCACTGACCCTAACCCTATCCGTCATATGGCTCTTCACCCGAACAAGCGCGGCATGATAACTACCATCTGGGGCAAGAAGATTGATAAGCTTGTAAAGAATGTTGATAAGGCGACACGTGAGCGCATGGATTGGCGAGCACACTAGTACCTAAACTATGCAAGCATATAGGGGATGGTACATACTTTCACTATGCACCACCCCCTATATGGGCACTCATTTTCAACTCTAGCAACACAGAAAGAGGAAACCATTATGCCCATCTTCACTAGCAACGGGGCACCTAGTCAGGAGGCCCTAGATGTATTCCTGAACGCCCTAGCATCCGTAGAAACCAAGGGCGATACCTATAAGCTAATGGCTATCACGCCGCGCGGCATCACGGCTGACCGCAACCTACATGGGGCGTGGCAACTTATCGACACTGAACTACCTAGCGACTCTACCAATAAGGATATTCGAGAGGCACAGTTCGCCCTGATTCATGAGGCGCTTACCGACTGTACTACGGGTAAGCTTGCGGAATCACTCACGGAATCGCCTGTAGAGGGCACCTGGGATTGGTGGTGCGTCATTTATGATAGCTACCTGGGTAAGCGGCTTCAGGGGCGCGGTAAGACCCTTGAGGATACCCGCAGGCACATTATGGAATGGGCGGGCAATATGGAGCGCTCAAACCTTCTAGAGCACCTAACGCCTATCTCTAGCAAGTCTATTCGCTAAAGAGTCCATCTAATGTTGTGTGGTAACCGTAAAGCCAAACACCTACAAGAAAGAGAAATAGTCATGGCGCTAGTAATTATTGAACGTGAAGGCAAGGATGCAGGTTTCGCAACCACTCTATCGAATCTGCGACCCGCTGGCACGATTATTGATGAAATTATCCTACTCCATAAAGCATCTGAGCTAGATGACAGTAAGACCAAGGTGTCTCTACCGCGCCTTGATAAGATTGACCGTATCTGCTTTGAGATTGAAGATATTCCTGTAGAAATTTCCTGGAATACCGGCGGGTACGACAATATGGACACCTCATGGGATTATGAGTCAGAGGGTGCTATTATGTGCTTTGTTAGCCCTAAGAGTACCGTATCAACCCGTGATGGTGCCATGCTTGACCGGACTATCACGAAGGTGCTGGGGCGAATCCTTGCATTGGTTTCGGGTCTTGAAGTCATGGGTGATATAGAACGATACCATAAGGTGTATGAAAAGTACGCCTCGTAAGCTTTTATCAAAGCCCCTAGTAGCTATTTCCCGTAGTTATTAGGGGCTTTTCAGTATTCAGAGTGCTACCAATTTCGACCAGCTCAACACTTGGCGCTTAGGGTGGGGTGGTGCGGGTAATCTGTATCCCCAGGCTGGGTGTGACCCATTTCATATGGTTTTAACTTGCCTGCCCTATTAGGGTGTGTCATAATAGAAGTGTAGCAAGGGTAAAGCCCCTAGCGATAAGTTCACTATCTATCTACCGAAAGGCTATCCATCATGTCCCGCCTCATTCTCAATAACGGTTACATTAGCATCAACCCCGAAATTAACTCCTACCTGATTAAGAATAACAACCGCATAGTAGACCACACCGAAGCCAAAGAGCTTTGGGAAATCCTCACGGAAACCTCTTGCACTGCTGACGTTCAGCTTAACGAAGAACTGGAAGGCGTAGCAATCTTCTACTTCCACTTCCAGGACGAAGACAATAGCGACTACATTACGCACGAAGGTGTTACCCGCTCCATCATTGGCACCACCAAGATGGGCAAGGATAACCCCAAGTACGAAACCCTGCGGTTCATTGCAAAGACTGGCATGACCGCAACCATTGAAAGCATTGATGAAGGCGTTATCTTCATCAACGGCGCAACCAAGGAAGACTAGCTACCTAGCCGGTCACCCGCCCCGCGTGCAATCCGTAAGGTACACGCGGGGCAAAACCCCACCCAAAACACCCCAAACAGGCGGCAAAAGCCACCCAAAGGTGTTACAATCAGTACGTACCCATAGGGCAAAAACCAACCCACCACAAGAAGAGGAAGAGGAATAGTAATGACTGAACAGGCGCAAGAGCTTATCGCCAAAATCAGCAGTAAAGAATACGGGCGACCCCTACTCAGTGGGCGCAACCTGAACAAGCTCATCACCCCCGAGGCGGGCTGGTTACTAACCTGCATGGACAAGCGCGCCGAACACCTTATCATGCGCTCCAACAACCCCCGTATGCCCCATATGGTGTGCGGCATCATGACCGCAACCATCAAGGACATCGCCCGCAACGGCAAAACCGCCTCCAGTTGGCGTAGGACGGGACGCACTAAGTACTACAAGACCCTAGCGAAACACGCCTTAGATATTGAACGGCTAGGCGAAACCAACACCCGCCCCGAATCTATCACCGCCCGAAAGCCAGAAACGAAAGGAACCGCCCTCATGCTCAGTGACCGAAAGATAAACCGACAGCTCGAAAAAATCAACAAAGCAAACGGAATCAACATTGCCCTACGTTACCAAGCCGAAGCGACCCTAGCGGCAAGCCGTAAAGACCTGAAAGACATCACCGAAGCACTACGCAACATTCAGTACTACAACAGTGACAGCACCCACAAGGACGAACTTATCAGCACCGCAAAGATGCTAGATAAGAAGGTAATCCCCGCACAAGAGAAGAACCTCGAACAGCTAACCGAAATGGTGCGAACCGGACGAGAAGCAGTCACCAAACTCAACGAAGCACTACGCAACAAGCGCCTAAGCGCCGCAACCAAAACCCTCATCAAGGACGTACAGCGAATCAAGGCACTACCCGACGTGGACACCACCGACCTGAGCCTCAACCGCGAAACCCTCAAAGCCTACAACGAAATCCAGGACAGCAACAAAGACCTGGAAAACCTCGACAACGAGGAATACCTCAAGGAACTACTAGCACGCCACTAAAGGAACCACCCCATGACTCGGAAACTCACCCCACAAGAACACCTAGAAAACATCATCATCCAGCAAAACGAGAATCGCCCCGTGAACCAGTACACGGCCCTACTGTGGAATGAAGGCACAGCTGGATTTGAGCGTCCAGCTTATATTGTAGACTACGGAGAGTATGCTAATGAAGAAGACCACCCCATATTTCATGCTATAACGTCCGCCTTATTGCTTATCTTTGCCCCGCTAATGATTTTTGTTTGGGTGCTTCTTAATTGGGGTGTTGTGAACCTTATAGGTTGCCGAAACAACAAGTCTACTATCTGCGTATTTAAAAACGAAGAAGGTAAATGGGTGCTTGTAGGATTAGGATTTATTATGAATGTTATTGTAACTGGAGCCTTTGGTGTAATATCTTCCGCAAATGGCGGAACCTTGGGTTTTTGGGGTATCTCCTTGCTCCTAAACCTTATTGGTCTAGCATGGGTTATTCTTGCAGAAAGCGTTAATGCCCTAGTATCACTCGCACACCTTAAAACCCTAGAGCAATCGTAACTATAACCCAGACCCCATAGAAGAGCATGGAGTAACACTATATGCGTAAGAAACTAGCCACCTTAGTAGCACTACCCATAGTACTACTGACTGGGTGCGATGCCCCTAACATATGTGAAGTAAACATCAACGAGACGCGGGTTAATGTTGAGGTTCGTAACGTCTCATCTAGCTACACGTGGTACAGTACCGAGTACTACACCTGCCCCGACGGTAAAGGCGTATGTACCCGTCAAGACCCGCATTGGGAGGATGGTGGTCTTGATTGGCGTGAAGCCGGTAAGTACGATAACCCTGACGAGGGGTGGACTCACTGGACGGGTGACGCTAAGCGGGTAGATAACCTAGACCAACCCTATAAGCTGGACGTTGAGAGTGACGACATGATTTGTGATGGTCGTGAGAACCATAAGGCGCGTGACGGTGAAATCGTAGCCCATAACTCATACTCCAAGTTCTATGTACGTAGCTAACACCACACAGCAACCCCCTATAAGGGAATGAACGCTACAGTCACCACTGAAAGCTTTCACCCCTAGAGGGGTACCACACCCCTACCCCACCCACTAAGATAAGGAACCTAAACTACTATGACCAACCTCAATAACCCCACCCTGAAGCCTGGTGATACCATCATTGCTAGTGATACCAAGAGGGGAACCTACAGTATGCACACTATCACGGATACTAGCGGCAATATGGCTACTACGGCGGATAGCCCCTACTGGGATACCCGCACCGCAATCGAACATAAGCCTGGAACTACTGCCGAAGGTTTCGACTACACACACATTATCCACAGTTCCCTCAAGTGGATGAAGCGTGACATGAAAGCGTCGAAGTCCACCCCGGTAAACATTATTGGGCACTACAGTAAGGAAGAAGCCGCCGAGCGTAATATCCACAAGTATTACGCCGCGCTACATGAGGCGCACGATATCCTGACTGACGGCGGACGCATGATTAAACACGCCAACGCCGCGGCACCCTTGAACCAGTACCACAACAACCCGCATGTGGTGGACAGTGAACAGGCTGTAGATGACATTATGCGTTGCCTCAATGAAGAAACTAGCACCCTTGCCGCAGAGTACGACAAGGCAACCCAAGAAGTAGCGTACATTATTGACCGTATCGCCCAGCAGGACGAGAAGCGAGTAAACGCCTACATGGATAAGGTGCGAGCAAGCAAGGTTGAACCGAGCAATGAGTTCATCTACCTACAGGACGGAATCGTAGGAACCCACGACCTTGGTGTTATGGTTGGTGACATTCTAAGGGTAGCAACCCATCATGGCTGGCAATACATGCAGGTTACCGGCGGCAATAGTAAAAAGGTGACCCTGAACGACATCAGTACCGACGCAACGAGCACTCTAGCCGCCGTCTCTGTACATGACGATGAGTACGGCACGTACTGTCAGCCAGGCTGTGACTATGAGTTCCACTATAACGTGTCTCTACAGCTTAGCTGGGAAGATGGTACCGTTATCACCGTGTTTAACTATGCCATTTTGCCTAGCCCTGACCCAGCACTGGTTGATGATTACCATAACCTCATCACGGGACAGTGTGAAACGATGTTTGAAGAGCTTCTAAACTTCCGTGACCCTAGTAAGGATACAGGTTGGCTCATTGCGCTTACGTCTAGCATTGGCGCTGAAGTTCGCAAGCTATCATATGAGGACGGAAACATTTTCCGCATCCAGAACCTCAAGGACTATGCGCACAAGCTAATAAAGCGTGAACGTGAATACCATATGAAGGAAGCCGGGGCGAATCGACTAGAGTTGTGGGGCAACCTGCAAGCCATTGCCGAATTTAATAGGTAGAGCACCATACCATCTAACCCTTATGTGAGCTATTTCACGTGAATCTGGTTTGCATAAGGGTTAGGGGTGTGTCATAATAGTTATATAAGCGTTAGGGAATCACCCCTAACACGTAATCCACTATCTACCTACCGAAAGGCTGGACACCATGACTGCAAAGAAGACCTACAAGGTTTCCCCGTTCTTCATGTCTAAGAGCATCGCAAAGAGCGAATGGGAAACCCAGGAAGAACACAATGAAGGCATTATGAAGCTGGCAAACTCTTTCTTCCTTGCAACCCGCCCCGGTAACATTATCACCATTAAGAAGGCAAATCAGCGCTACGGCGAAGATGCCGTACTAATCGAGTACACTGTTACACGCCTCATGAAATCTGGTAATGAGTGGGAATACTACCCTAGCACCCACAACCAAGTCGCTGAGTCATGGTCTAACCGCGGATACGAAACCCCTAAGCCTGGTCACTACAAGGTCATCAAGTCAGAAGATGAAGAATGGGTGCGTACCGGCGGCGATGAAGGTGCATACTACTGCGACGGCATGACTCTCATCCTTGAAGAAGTAGCCGAATAGCCCTACTCTAACCCCTATCAGCACCCCTCCCATTGCGGGGGGGGTGCCTAGAACTACACTAACACCTACCTACCGAAAGGTTGCCCCAAATGTCTAACTCTACTTGCACTTTTTCTGAGCCTATTTCTTTTGATATTAGCTTCGGTTTACCTTGTGAAGAAGCAGTGAAGCGCATCAAGGAGGACAATCTCATTATTATCCTTGATGGTTGCATCTATGCCGAATCGCCTTATGGTCATTACGGTGCAACGATTGATATTACCATGAGCATTGAAGACCATGAAGGTAACACCCTCTATTACCCCCACCTTACTAGGGGTACCCCTATGAGTGTTGAATACTTTCTTTTGGGTGCTGGGTACAATGAAGCGCGCATTGAAGAGTTTGAAATCAAGGTCAAGGATGACAATACGGCAACCGTAACGTTCCACAAGTTCGTGTACTAACCGCCAGGGGTGTGTAAGAGTTATTGTGATTAGGTTCACATAGTTCCAGCTTGCATACCCCTAAAAGGTGTGCCATAATAGAAATGTAGCAAGGGGGTATTACCCCTAATACCACTTCCACTATCTACCTACCGAAAGGGTAACCATCATGACCGCATCTATTGCTAACCTCCGCAATGCTTTTGCAACCATTCAGGAAGAGGGTCATGCAACCCCGCTCGTGGCACGCTTTGAAACCCTGAACCGTACCGAGCTTGAAGATGATGTATACACCGAAGAGTTTACCCACATCGGCAACTATGTAACTGTCGAATGGGAACTCGAAGACGGCATCATTATCGGTTTTGATGAAGCTATCTACTACCTTGCAGGTGAAGAGCTTGAAGCTTTCAGTGAAGCCATTAAGGAAGGAAAGCTCTACTTCGAGCACACCCAGGAAATCCCCGCCGGTGCCAACCTCAAGGAAGTACAGGACGAAGTAGACGCAAAGATTGAAGACATGGTATCCGCATGGACTGAATACCTGTTCGGTGACATTGAGCTTGAAGAGTCCCCCTCCTCTTCCTACGAAATCATGGACATTGAAGGGGAATACGAGGAATACGAAGGCTAACCACGTAAGACCCGCTAGATACCCCTAAAGGTAACTAGTGGGTCTTCCTCATATCCCCTTAGATACCCTCTGGAAGCCCTCTATGGGACTCTAGGGGCGCTCATAGGCATAGGTGGCACAATTATAGGTTTAAACGGCGTATTGAAGTGTTGCAAAAACAACCATCCGTTGCATTTAATTCATAACAGGTAAGCCCTGTTATAGGCACCCTACGGCACCTCTAGCCCATCGCGCGAACGCTTAGGGTTACATGTAACCAAACCAGGGGGCTAACCATTGCTTCCAGTTTTTGTTACCCTGCAAGAACGGTGCCAGTCTGCATCTCGTCAAAAATATGGGGGTGGTCACGAAAACCGCAACCGGACGGTGGATGCATTAGTTCACCTTCTTGAGGGTGCTGATAGCAACGATTTTGCCTTAGCCTTGGTTTAGTTATGGTTCGTTCATTAGAACCTATACCCATAGTCTACCATAAGCTGTCGATTTTAGCAACAGCTAACGACAGAATCATGCAAACTTGTACAGATTTGATTAACGGTTAATCATACCCCCGTAAAAATAATAGGCAATACAGGGGTTTCTGTGGTTTTTATACTTCTAGGGGTTTCATGTTGCTAAAAGTGCCGTAAATCACACGGCTTTAGCTTGCAAGTAACTATGTAGTGTGCCATAATAGTTATATACCAATAGGGGGGATATACCCCCCCACGCGAACATTATTACCCACTACTGTAAAGGAATGACATCATGACCGAGTTCTTCAGCCGCGAACGACACATCTACCTCCCTGGCACCTACACCGTTGAAGATATTTTCAACCACATCGAAGCCAACGAAGAGACCCTAGAATACACCTCCTGCAACCTTGGTGAACCCGCCGGTGAACAGATTGGAATTATCCACTTCGTATTTGGCGACAATGAACAGGAAATTGATGTATATATCTATGAATCCAACCACCTCGTAGTAGATGGTGAAACCCTCGGTGAAGACTATGAAGACTGGTCATCTGCAAGCGTGAACGCTTTTGAAAGCGTAATTGAGTGCCTTAGTGAGCTCAACGACTAAGCATTGCATGTAACATTACCCCCCCAGGTGAATGAGCGCCTAGGGGTTTACTGTTTCTTATTGCAGTGTTGCTTAAATCACAGTGTTTTGGGTTGCACCTCATGCTAGAGTGTGCCATAATGGAAGTATATTAAGGATTTGGGAAATACCCGATACCTAAACAATACCTACTACCCATAGAAAGAAGACATACCATGAGCTGGGACTTTATGAACGAGGAATTTAGCCGTGAGCGCCACATCTTCATTCCCAATACCTACACCGCCGAGGATATTTTCGCACATATTGAGCGCACCATGAAGAACGCGACCATTCCAGAAGGCGACAAGACTCGAAAATATATCAAGGGTTGGATTGGCAAGCCTATGGGTCCGCAGATTGGAATTATCAATCTTGATTTTGGTAACTCTGAGTGTGAACAGCAGATTGAAGTGTATATCTATGAGGGTGTGGACTCTAAGAACTCCCTCGTGGTAGACGGTGAAGCTATCCATGAAGATTACTTTGAATGGTCAGATGCAAGCACAGATACCTTTGAGTCGGTAGTTAATTGCCTCAAGGAACTAGAACGCTAGTCGTCGCCAATATACCTACCACGAAAAGGAAAGCTAATGAGTGACGAAGAAGAAACCATTGGTAGTATAATCGGTAAAGCGGTAACCGCAATGGTGGTTAGTCTAGGCGTAGTCGGGGTTATGAGCGCCACTGAAAAACCTAATACGTGCATTAGGAACGAAACCAGCCAGGAAGTCCGTGTAGAAATCCGAAACTACAGCCCCGGATACTATGAAAGCGTCCACGAAATGCGCCCATGCCTAAATGCTGACGGCTCTATGGGCTCATGCCCTTATGACGGCTCAGAATGGCACAGTGGTAGCTATCAGTGGCGATACGCTGACAAGTATACAGACCCCGAGGAAGGTTGGACGAACTGGAGCGGTGACCCTGAAAAGTCCAGCACCGGATATTCATACTTCCTCCATCAGGAAAGCGACACCGCAGTCTGTGATGGACGTGAACGCTTCAAGGACAAAGATGGGCAGGTTATCAAGCACAACGTGAGCGACACGTTCTATATGGCATAACCCATCCCACAGGCGTACCCCTAGAGCTAACCAGAAAGACACTAGGGGTATGCCACCACCACCACCACAGACCCCCACCTACCCCTCTAAGAGTAAAGGAACGTAAACCATGAGTGCACCCCTCATTCCCATCACGAAGGTGCGGTTAGCTACAAAGTCAAACAAGGTACTCAGGGCATACCTGAACGACAATATTATCCGTAAGAACGGCGAAGAATACTGCACAGTTAAGGACAGCCTACGCGGTATTGCCGCAATCGGTGAAGAACACGCCTACGTCGATTACTGGAACGAAGGAACAGCACCCACATTCAGGACAGCCGGATTTGGTCTAGTAAACAGCGAGTCAAAGACCGTGCCACTCATCATTGCTAGGCGCAAGGTGCTAAACGCGCCCTTGGAGGCTTTGAAAGAGCCTAGCCTCTTGGTTGGGCGCAAGTTCCCCAGCAAAGACGGTTCTTACTACAGCAGGATTACCAGCGCACACATGACAGATAAAGGCAACCTGTATGTTGCCTATGGTCTAGTCCTTCGATAGAACAGGAAACAAGTATAATGAACACGATACCCCTCGATGCTTTCAGCTTCACCTCAAGTGAAGTAAAGGAACTACTGCAAGTCGCATACAAGCCCGTCAATGGTGGATACACCCTGAAGGACATTCTAGCCGCCCTCGAAAAGCTAGAGATGGGTTATGCCAGCACAGATAGCCACACATTCACCGAAGCACTATTCGGCAAGGTTAGCCGTGGAAAGGTTGCGCTCACGGACGACGCAAACCTACTAGGCACCTTTGATGCAAGCGTCATGTTCAGCCCCGGTAAGCTGGTAGGTGAAAAGGTGACGCTAGGAAACGGTATCAAGGGGCGTATCGAGAATTTCCGAATCACCCAATATGGCGGACTACTCCTAGCTATCCACGAAGACTAATAGATTACACCGTGTAGCGGGGTGCTTGACTGGGCACCCCGCACAGCCTACATTTGAAGGTAACCAACACACCTATATACTGAGAGAAAGAGAAGTAGAAAATCATGAGCTTTAGGCGACTTATTCCCATCATGAAGGTCACCCTTGACAGTAAGAGCAACCAAGAGCTGAAGGGCTGTATTGGTGAAGATGTTGTCTATCACAATAACCAGCCATTTGCCACACCGCAAAATATTATGAAGGGGCTCGCCCTGCTGGAAGAATCCAGCGCCTATTATTATCATGAGGTAGGCATCTTCTCAGCCGCCGATATTTTTGTTCACGTAGGCTTTGGTGCTGTAGACCCTATTAAGATGACTGCGCCACTCATCATGCTTGGCGAGAAGATTCTTGGTGTACCACTGGAAGCCGTGAAGAACCCCCACTTGCTAGTGGGTAAGCGGTTCAATTGGGGTGAGCCACGTAACCCAACTTTCAGGATTGGTGACGTTTACGTATCGGACACTGGAAGCATGTACGTTATGTATGATGCTAGTGGTATCTAAAGGTAGTAGATAGGAAGATGAACTAATGGTATATTGCGCTTGGCGTGGAATTTCAGTAAGTAAGATTCAGAAGAAGAAAGTCGCACGGGTACTTATGGCAACATGTAAGCCCGTCGCAGAAGACAGGTACGCCCTAGAGGACATTCTAGAAGTTCTTGAAAATATGGACAAAGAACACCTGCTAACAACAGCGGGGTATGTATTTAGGCGCGTACATTTCGCGGCACCTATCGACAGTAAGGTGTTCTTGTATAGTGATGCAACACCTATTGGGTCAGTCAATGAGCAAGCAATGATGAACCAGCGGTACCTCGTTGATGAGATTATTACTAGCAAGAACGGGGAGCGCGTAGGACAAATCGCGACTGTTCGAGTAACCCGGCTTGGAGACGTGTTCCTAGCTATCCACGAAGGATAAAAAGCACCCACTAACGAAAGGTTACTTACCTATGGCACTTTTTGGATTTGACACAATTACCAAGATTATTGACGGCATCAAGAACGGTATCCCCTCCTGGGTTAGTTCCTTTGGAAATATGTGCGAAAAGCCCGCCCCTGATTCTGGGGAACATGGTGATTACGAGGAATATAACCCCGACGGGGAATATTACCACAAAGAATATGATGCCGATGACGGTTCCTACAGCGTGACCGAGATTGGGTGGCGCGGCTCTTACGATGATGATGACAACTTTAGCATAGTCATGTTCACAGAGCATGACGATGACGATTACTAGACCGGATTATAAGTAAAACTGGTAACCCCTATGTGACTTATTTCACGTGAAATTGGTTTGCGTAGGGGTTGTGGGTGTGTCATAATAGAAATGTAAGCAAGGGGGTAATCCACTAAGGGATACCACCTACACCCTATACCTACCTACTCGAAAGGTTTTAATCATGCACCTGATTGATAACTACGATGCCCGCATGACCGTCTCTGACACTCTTGAGCTCCAGGAAGTGATGGAGTTCCTGACCGCGAACAAGAACGAGCTCGGCATTGATGATGAGTTGTACCTGTCGGATAACTACCTCCAGGTTCCCCGCTTCAATGGTGAGCAGATGCTTGGTATCCAGTTTGTAATGCGTTATATTGCACCCAAGAACGGCACCTCCCGCACCTATAAGGTACTCGAAATTTCAAGTGAAGACATGGAAGACGAATTGGGTAACGAATACATGATTCCCTGTGAAGATTTTAGCGACCTGACCGACGCTCTTCTTGAAAAGTTTGAGACTGACATCCACTAACCATCAAGCAACACTCTACCCCCCTTATTGGAAGGAATGTAACCATGCACCGAATTGATGAATTTGACGCATACATGACCGTTCCCGAGTCTCTTACCCTTCAGGAAGTAAAGGACTTCCTTGCCGCGAATAGGGAGAAGCTTAATATTTTCCCCGCAAACGGTAAGTACAACATTGATAGTGGCTTGTACATGTACACGTCCGGCAACGGGTCTATCGACGTTCACCGACTCAAGGGTGAACAGGGACTTAATATTAGATTCCATGACCGCTACTCATGGGGCGGTAAGGTACTCGAAATTGCAAGTTTGGCAATGATTGATGAAGAGTACAACGAGTACTACATTCCTAGCGAAGAGTTTAGCGACCTGACCGACGCTCTTCTCGAAAAGTTTGAGATTACCCCCTAACCCCTCAACGCCACCCCGCACCCTGCATGTTTAGTAGGGTGCAAGGCACCACTTAGCCAATATGCACCCAATAAAAAAGGAAGATAACCGTGGAAAACACCGACTTTGATACCTTTAAGCTCCAGACAGCTGAGAGGCTTACCGTGCGATACGATAGGTACATCTCCAAGCTAAAAAAGGCGCTCAGTAAAGCACGTAGACTGGAGAAAGACCTTCGGGGTGACTATAGGGGATACGTGGCTATTGAATGTGTGGATTTTAACCAGATTCTTTCACCCATTCAAGCGGCTCAATTTATTGCCCGTGATATTTGTGCGCTTATTCCTTTGGTTGAGCGGGAGCGTAGTAATGCAGAACGTGACATTATGGAAGCCGAAGACTATAACGACCTTGAAGTAGTTGAAGCATGGGTAGGTCGCCAGCTTGGTAATTACGGTTGGAATGTTCGTAATCTCAAGAAGCCACTCCAAGAATTTAAGCATGGTTACGGGTCAGGTGTTGAAGCTTATATTATGTACCGTCAAGCTCGGCAGGCACGTTACTGATAAGGCGCAATAGACCCCCCTACCTACTAGCAAGGGGGGTATTGTTTTGGGGTACTATCTGATTAGGTGGATAGCACGGTATGACACTAAACCCCTATGTGAGCTATTTCGCACATTTTCAGCTTGCGTAGGGGTTATAAGTGTGTCATAATAGAAATATAGCAAGGGGTTATCCCCTTAAACAGTCCACTATCTAACCCTTATCGTAAAGACCGAAAGGACAAAGCCGCCAATGAGCAACACTGTTTACAACCTACTATACGCCCGCCTGCACACCCGCAAGTACACCACCGGTAGCATGTACCCCGAGAGTCACACCGATAGGGATGTTCATAACGCCTCTCTGGAAACTAATTATGAGATGACCGTCACTATGAGCATGGTCAATCCTGAAACTCAGGAATTGCGTAATATGACTGTTCCGCGTAGCAAGGTAATCATTATTGGCGACCAGCCAGCGGGTACCCAGCCTTACGTCCTTATTTATAATGACCGTAACCACTACTATGTGCATATTGACTCTACCTTCACCTATGATACCCACATTGACTTTATCACCCCGGAACTAAACTTCTAGCCCCGGCATAAACCCCCGCCCACAAATAAGGTGAGCGGGGGTACCTGCCCCCCATAACCACAACTACCCCCTATAAGATACGAAAGTAGGATACGAAATGCAACACAATATCAACCCCGAGCACGCTATCAACTTCGCCAACATCAACAGTGGCGACATTATCATTGCCGACACCCTCACTAATGAAGATACCTTCTTCGTAGATGCCTACAATACCCGCTACGCACTGTACACCGTGGAAACCTGCAACAAGGTAAACAACGCTATCTTGTCCCCCTTGACTGACGCTCATGTGCGTAGTACTCTCACGCAGGACGGTGACACCTGCATCATTAAGTCGATTAATGGCAACAATTACCATGCCATCAACACGGCGAAGGTCTGGCACTACACCTACTATGAAGCCGCCAAAATGCGACTTTACGAGCGTGCTGTTGCACAGGATGCCCTGCGCGGATTGATTCACGGTGCCTACAATAACTTCATGCCTCACCAGGTAGAGCGCGAATTTGAGGGAATCTACGCACGACACACCGGCGAACAGGGACATGATGCTACCAGTATCATTAACCCTGACACTAGCCGTGAGGTCATGTCCCGCATTATCGAGGATGGTATCAAGGTCATCCGTCGCCTTCTTAATGAAGACCACGTTATTATTGGCGAGGGTATCACTGAGGCACTCGCCGCATATGCGGAAATTGCAGACATCATGGGCACCTACGTAGCGCCCCTGAGTCCTGATAGTGAATCTATCACCGTCACCGATACCCGCACTACTTTTGGACGCACACGCTCTAAGTCCTTCACCTTCACCACCGGAACCGCTATCATCACCGATAAGGCGGACTACCTAATTACTCGACTTGCAGACGATAAGGCATACGTCACGGTTGCAGGTGAAACCTACGAAGCCGGATACCTCACCTACAGTATCGCGAACGAGGTAAGCCTGTACCTCAAGGACAGTGAGCCTATCCACTTTGTTTCAATGGAGGAAACCTGCCCTGCAACCACTATTGAAGACATCAAGAACTACTACCTGGCAACCAAGGAAGCAACCGAAATCTTCAACACCCTTGAAGGTAACCTAAGTGACCTGCGAGGTCGAGCACTCAACTACCGGGTACAGCATGAGAATCCCCTCAGTGATGTAGGTATGTTTGATTATGGTAATAAGCGCCCCGATGAAGCTCTCATGCTTACAGGTAAGCGAATCAATCAGCTCAAGATGGGGCGAGCCGCCCTGACTGCTCAGGCTGATAACTACATTAACCGTATCAACTACTATATGAACCAGGCACACAGCAAGTCCTAGTACACATACGGTCATAACACGTAATGCACCCCCTTACTGATAGGCATGGGGGTGCATTATGTTGGGGGGGTACCTGATTACCTAGAAGCCCCGAGTAGCACTAAGCCCTATGTGAGCTATTTCATAGTATTTCAGCTTGCATAGGGGCTAAGGGTGTGCCATAATAGAAGTGTAGCGAGGAAGTGATAGATAACTTCCAGTAAGGTACTAAACCCGCTACGATAGACTCCTGAGAGGAACTAGCCATGAGTGAACTGCCCCCGATTGAAAAGCGTGCTATCGAACCTATCACCTTCTCACTCAGCTTTAAGCACGTCAATAACATTCCCGTTGAAGAACTTGCAGAGCGCGCAATGGACAATGATGTGATTTACATTGATGCCGTGAAAGAAGACAGCGAAGACGACGGTCTTCCTATGGTGGACTTCTGCGACGAAGACGGCTACCCCGTAGGTGTTATCGACCCCGAAGACCCGCTAGAACTTGACCAGGACGTTACCGCATACATTAACGACATTGATGCACGACAGCGAGAAGGTCACGAAGCACTCAAAGAAGGTGAATACCTCGGCACTGACCTTGAGTTCACCGTAGACGAAGACGGCTGGGTGTGGGTCACTATTAACTCTGTTATCGACCGTAATATCCACCGATTCTAAAACACACCCCACCAAACCCCTAACCCCTATGTAGGTAAGGTTAGGGGTGAAGTGGAATACCCCCTGGCTGACACAATCAACAGTCACTAGGCAGAGAAAGGAAACTAAACCATATGTCAGATGAGAAGTACCCTGAGCTGGGTGAAGATAACTTTAACTCTTGGGAGTTCTACGACTTCCTCAAGAACGCCCTCATTGGTCGCCGTATCATTAAGTTCAGCTCTAGCTACATTGAGCTTGATAATGGTTACACTATCAAGATTCGCCCCAACTGGGGTTGTGACTGTGGCAACGGTAGCGCCGAAATTGATGCAGATTACATTGATAAGCCGCTAGATGCCGCCGTTATGAACGTCAAGTATGAGGAGATTGAGGACTACGACCAGCGCCACCATACCGGCTTCAAAATCTTCATCTACATGAAGAATGAAGTCATCAACATTGAAGGCACGGACGCTTACGAAGAGTACGAGGACTACTACGGCTCCGGCTTCTGGCTTGATGCAGAAATGCCCGAACACCGTGCACAGCGTGAAGCTGAGAAAGCTGAGCGTGAAGCAAAGCGTATTGAAGTCACGGAGCGCGCTAAGAAGCTTCCGGGCGCAATGGGATATATGGCATCACAGCCCATCATTCGCCGTAAGAACAGAAAGAAGTAATAGGACACATGGCAACACTCAAATATCCTCGCCTACGCCATGAGAATCTAAACTCAGGGGAACTTTGCAAATTCCTTGAAGAAACTATTATTGGTCGTCGCATTATCAAACTCAATCAAGAGTACATTGAGCTCGATAACGGGTACATTATCGAGATTCAACCCAACTGGGGCGGTGGTAGCGGTAAGGGTGAATCAATCATTGAGGCTGATGTTATCAATGAACCGCTAGATGCCGCCGTCATGGGTCTTGAATATGAAGAATCCTGGAGTGATGAATATGCCGACAATACATGTTTTAGAATCTTTATTCTCATGAAGAATAATAAGATTTCTTTTGAAGGGTCTGACGCTACCGACGGTGAGCCGCACTATGGCTCAGGGTTCTGGGTAAGTGCAACTATGCCTGACGACCGAGAGGTGTAAAGCTAGATAAGCTAAGCAAGGGGAGGCGCTGTACTATACCCCCCAAGCCAATCACTACAAAAGAAACAGGAGGCAATATGGAAAATCTAATCAGGCGGGCTAAGCAGTTTCTTCTGGCGTTCGGGTTTGTTGCCGCCCTTATTGGAATCATTGCCGGTGTAGATTACATTACCCCGCATACGTGCCGTGTCAATGAGCATAATGATGATACCCCTATTCAGGTGCAGAACTATGTGGAAGAGTTTAATGGTGAAACGCTACAGCACACGTTCTGTACTGAAGACGGTACCTATAAGCCGTGCATGAAGATGATGCCAACCCACCGCGCAGAGAGCTTTGAATGGCGGTACGAAGGTACACAGGCGTGGGCTAAGCATGAAGGTAAACCCACAGGCAAGAACAATAGTCGCCCGTACCATAGGTTTACTCATTATGACCAGCAGGTGTGTGATAGCCGTGAACAGCACGCAGGTGTGAACGGTAAAATCATTAACCATGTTGTAGAAGAATATTTCTTCATCTAACTACACATATGCACCTGCATGAGGGGCACCTAACAGCTAACTGTAGCCGGTAGGTGCCACTTTCTTTTTGTTATCGGGTTATTAATCACGCCCGCTAAGTTGATAAACCTACAGCTTCACGTGTACACTATGAAACATCAAAGGTTCACAGTGACCCCTTGAAGTCAAACACTGTAAAAGTTCACGACACGAACCCGCACAAGTGACAGCAACCTGTGAACCTGCAATGTCCAACGACAGAAAGAATAACTACATAATGCAAGTAGCGAACCTACTAATTATCGCCGTAGCCGCACTCATCATCATTGGTATCGGTGTGGCAATCTTCATGGCTGGTATCGTATCGGCAAGCCCCGGTGAGGTGAAGGTCATCTCAGGTCGCCGTGGTATCCGTGTACTACAGGGTAAGACTGGTTGGCGTGTCCCGTTCATTGAGCGTGTAGACTCCATGACCGCAAGCATGGTATCTATCGACGTGAAGACGAACGGTAGCACCCCTACTAACGACTTTATCAATGTGCAGGCTGAAGCTGAAGTGAAGGTACGTATCGGTCTAGACCGTAAGGAACTGTTCGAGGTTGCCGCCCGTAACTTCCTCGGTAGGACTGATATTGAAATCGCTGACTCAGTACGTGAAACCCTTGAAGGTCACCTACGTTCCATCATTGGTGAAATGGAGTTGAAGGCTATCGTTCAGGATAGGCAACAGCTCGCTAACAAGGTTCAGGAAAACGCAACGAACGACCTAGAGGAAATGGGTCTAGAAATCGTAGCGTTCAACATCCAGACCGTCCGTGACGATAAGGGTGTTATCGACAACCTTGGTGCTGACAATACCGAGAAGATTCGACAGGAAGCGGCAACCGCTAAGGCTATCGCAACCCAGAAGATTGAGGAACAGCAGGCAAGCTCTGAAAAGCTCGCAAACGACGCACGTGTCGCCGCTGACAAGGAAATCGCTAAGAGGCAGAACGAGCTCGAAATCTCTAAGAGCCAGCTGAAGGCTGAAGCCGAGAAGGAACGAGCAATCGCTGAAGCCGCGTTCGAGACAGAGTTCGAGAACCAGCGAAGCCGAACCGAAGCCGCACGCGCTAACGCTAACATTGTCCGACAGGAAAAGGAAGCACTAGTCAAGGCTAAGGAAGTCGAAGTCCGAAAGCAGACCCTAGTCGCTGAGGTTGAAGAAACCGCGAACACCGAACGTCGAGCACGTGAACAGCGCGCACAGGCTGAACTGTTCGAGAGCATGAAGAAGTCCGAAGCTGAAGCGTACCGCCGCCAGCAGGAGGCAGAAGTGCTGAAGATGACCGCTGAAGCTGAAGCGTACCGCCGCCAGCAGGAAGCGGAAGCCCTCAAGATGACGGCAGAAGCAGAAGCAGACGCAATCCGCCTACGTGGTGAAGCAGAAGCAGAAGCAGTGCGCCTCAAGCTTGAAGCAGAAGCAGACGGTCTGGATAAGAAGGCTGAGGCAATGCTCAAGATGAAGGATGCCGCTGTTATCGAGATGCTTGTCAATGTCCTACCTGAAGTTGCACGCGCCGTATCTGAGCCGCTGAACAATGTTGATAGCATCACCATGTACGGTGAAGGTAACACCGGGCAGATGGTTGGTGACATCATGACCAGCATGGACAAGGTTACCGCCGGACTAGGACTTGATGTTCGTGACCTGATTCAGGCAACCGTAACCGGTCGAGCTATTGGTAGCGGAATCAATAACGCCGCCAAGGATACTAAGAAGGAAGCTGAGCCGGTTCTAGAGCCTCTAGATGCTGAGGAAAACTACCTCTAGCATGTAATGGTGTAGAGCACAGCACACATAAGCCCCTAACCTATAGAGCATTAACTCTCTTGGGTTAGGGGCTTCCTTATATCCTTATTAGAGTGTGATATGAATCATAGTTTTAGACTTGCACGCCCCGTTAGGGTGTGGCATAATAGTTATAGAAGTTCTTACAAGACACCCAAGCCACTACAGGAAAGGGAAAGGTGCACAATGAACACCCCTGAAATGGACGAAGTACTAGCGAACATTGGTGTAAAGCTTGAAGCCCTCTATGAGCTACAGCTTGAAGCAGACCGTACCCTAGTCACCCTCAAGCAAGAAGAGCTTGACACGAAGCGTGTAGAATCCGTAACAGAGGCATACACGAACTTCAACACCATCAACATTGAAGAGAAAATCAATGACGGCACCCTAGCCAAAACCAACCAGTCACTATACTCACTATACGCTGACCTGGTTAAGCTCTCAAACGACATTGACACCCACAGGTTCGCCTTCACAAACGACGTAGCGCAAACCCTTAACGAAGACTTCACGGCAATCCCCTACGAAGGAATCGAAGAGCTAACCATATACGACATTCAAATGAAACGACTCCGGGAAGCTAAAAACTTCCTCGACCGCTCAATCACCCTATACAACTACGGGCGAGACAAGCTTAAAGAAGCAACCGGAACCGTAAACTAACCCCCCCAATTACCCCTCCAAGGAAAGGATACATCATGGGCTCCATCGACGCAGGACGCATCATCCGGGACATCACCTGGAACTACGGAAAGCACCAGATTCAGAGCATTATCGACACGGGACAGGTTCGCCGCCTGACCCCCGCCGACTCCAAGAAGCACCCCTACCTAAAGGATGAGAACCCCATCTACCTTGATGACTGCTACCTCTATGTGGAAGACCCCGTAGGTATCAACTTCCCGGAAACCTATGGCGCGGCTTCACTTACTATCTTGCTTAACCGCGACTATGACGTGAAGAAGCGGGAGAACAGCCTTATGGGTTGGTGGGACCACAGCACCCTCTACGGCTGGACAAAGAAAGGTGAAGCAGTCGTACTTGCAGGCTATAACCGCCCCCACAAGCCGCGAAACCACGACGAGAGCCGAAAGGCTAAGGAAGCTATCGAATGGTACGCTAAAGAGAAGCGGCACCTGGCAACTTCCTTCACCCCGGAACACCCCATTGAGGTGACTGTGAACTTCAGCAAGGGCGACATTTGGGAATTTGAAGACTTCCTCTATGACTATTCCCCGCTCTACTACTTCAAGGGCAAGAACCCGGCAAAGTATCTTGCAAGAAACTACCCCACTGAGCGAGAGATTGTCTTCATCAGCGACAATATCGCCGTATGCGTGCCCAGTAAGTACAATCACCATGAGCCGCTGATTACTCTCACCGCCGATAAGCCTATCGCATCAGGTCTTGCAGGTCACACCTTCAACATTAAGTCGGTAGAAGTTGATGGGTGCCACCGTAATAAGGCTAAGGTAACCCTCAAGTAACCAAGAGCAACCAACACGAACTACCCCTCCCTTAGTGGACAGTAAACAGTACTCTGTTTTGTTTACCCCGGGGGGGGGGTACGTTTTTGCCCACAACACGGAAAGCGCACCCACCAAACAAGCAGAAAGGACACAGGCAAATATATGCTGACAGCACCAGCAAACATCACCGTGCAGATACTAGGGCTAGGCGTGAGCGCCGGTCTATTCTTTATCGGGTATGCCAACCGCACATGGGTCAGGAACATTAGTTTGGGAATGTGCGCCCTTACCGCCACCCAATCATTCCTACTGGGACAAACCGGCGTTCTAGCCATGAACCTAGTGAACCTGGCATACTACATCATGCTACTATTCGAGAACCGGCTAACATTCGTCCAGTCACCCATCTACCGTGCCGCATCAATGAGTGTAGCAGTCGGTACCGCCGCCGTCACACAGTACGGAATCCTCGGGTGGGGGTTCTGGTCACCCGGCACCCTAGCGCTACTAGGTGGACTAACCGGACTTGTCATGGCTCTACTAGAAAACTTTGTAGCACTCAAAACCGTAACAGTTCTCAATGTGGCGTGCTGGGTTAGCTACTATATCCTAGTAGGTAGCTACACTAACATTATCGGTAACGGGCTAGTCCTAGTCGGTGTAGCATTAAGCGTATGGCAACGTATGCACACCACCGAGCCGCCGCCCATCACCTCGTCCGGTATCACCGTCCCGGTCGATACCGGAAGCCTGCGACAAGCAGAACTACACACCGAACAACAATAACCACATAGGGGCAGTTAAGCACCGTAAGAGCACAAACATTGAACCGTGCCCTTACGGTGCTTTAGTACATATAGGGGTAACCTGCAAGATGCAGTAACCCAGCTTACTAGACCCAGCAGTAGCACCACTGGTAGAATAAAAGAATGAATAGTATCCTGAACGAAAAGGTGACCGCCTATGTTTGTTGATTTTGTAAACATGTTCGCAGACCCGACTGGGTTCTTTAGTGCCGCACCCCTATGGTTAGCCTTCGTGATACCAGGGGTTATCACAGCCGTGCCTGTGGCTCTAGTGTGGTGGCGGCTAGGGTGCCCCGTATGGGAAGCCACATTCAAGGGTGGCACCTCAATCATTATTGGGGTAATCCAGGCTGTAGCCACTGTCTATTGGGGTATCGTTGTTACACCCGCGTTCACTGCACATGGAGTCATTGAAGGGAACCCCCTAATCATGTCCGGCACCTTCGGCTGGGGTGCAATGATGCTAATTTCCAACCTAGTACCCTGGGCTGTTACAAACTACAAGGAACGCTACCACTAAAAGTAAAACATAAACAATGTTGGGCGTATCGAGAGTGCGTATGATATGCCCAACCATAAACTACAGAAAGGTTCAACCCTCCACTATGACCTGCAAGATAGACATTTCTGGCTTCTGCAAGAATCCACATGAAACTAAATACCTCACCCCCGAACCTGCCGGTACTGTCAAGACTGAAAACGTTCCAGACCCAAAAACAGTAATCGCCCTCATTGGACAAGAACAGCGGCTCATAAACCTTTGGGTTGAAAGCGGAACAAGGGCACTAGCTGAAATTCTGGAAGTGCCAGAAAAGGTTCTAGGTAAACGCTGGAATTGCATCAAGGCACACCCTGGCTTCCAGGGTATGCACATCTCATTTAAAGAGCGCAATGACTACCCCCAGCGACTTTGGGAAACCGTAGAAGGGCTAAGTAAGTTTACGCGACACCAGCACCACGAGATTAGCCACTCCGAAAGCTACAGTGTCGTGATGATGCCCCGCCCTGACCTTGGGTGGGTATCGCTAACAGAATATGCACAGGTAAGTGATGAGCATATGCGAGCCGCACTAGCAGTTATTGATAACCACTATGCTTACAAGTACCCGCCCCGTCGGACACTTGACCCTAAGATTCCTGAATATCGGCAGGTACACCCCGGCGCTGTATTTGGTCGGTACACGGGTAAAACGTTGCGAATCGGCAGGAAATGGCGTGAAGACCATAAGCACCTACTAGCATACCCGCGCGTATCCTCAAGGACACACCGCGTACTATGGGATAAGCCTGAAACACGTGATGGAGAAACATACTACCCCGTAGAAGCCGCAATCCCCTTCACTCTATCTTTCGTTGGTAAAGACTGGGAAGTTAAAGCGGGTGACCGGGGCGGATACGTCAAGAACTATGATTGCCTCGACTGGGGCTGGGTGACCGAATCCGTATATGTAGCCGGTAAAGTCTGTGAAGGGTCGCTAGTCACAGGTGATGCCTACATAGGAGAAAATGTAACCATCAAGGAAAATACACGAATTTCCGGCAAGGCGCACCTCAACAGGCGAATGGCTATCCGTAGCTCAAAGATTACCGGCAACATCACTATTGGCACAGAAGGTAGTACCCAGGGTGAAGAGCTTATAATTAACAGCTTAACTATGGATGGTGAAGTCACCATTGATGACGCGGTTAAAGGCATTGGGTATGCAGAAATCACAGGTGACATTGACCTCAAAGGTGACCTAACTGTATTTAATACTGAGCTGACTGGCTCAATGGTTATAAACTCTACCGGCGGGTACGAACTTTGCGACTCGCTGAAAGGCGAGCTAGACCATAAGGGTAACAAGCCCATATTTGAATTGCGTAATGCCCCCGATAGGCGACAGTACCGTAGCATGGGATACTACCAGCAGAAACCGCCGGTAGACTAACACTAAAACACTACCCCACATAAAGGTGTGCCCCTGAGTAAGGGTAACCAAGCTTAGGGGTACACCCTAAAAGAAAGCAAGAACATATGTATGTAGAATTTGTGAACATGTTTACCGACCCGACCGGGTTCTTCAAGACCGCCCCCATATGGGTATCCTTCGTGCTACCCGGCATCATCAGCGCGCTACTGACTATCAGCCCCGCCGCCCTAGTAGGACTCTTCACTAAAGACGAAGACAATGCCACAATCGCCGGTTGGATACTAGGTGCATTGAACCTAGTCGGTGGCGCAATATTCTGGGGTATCGTCATATTCCCCGCGTTCGAGGCGCACGGCGTAAACCCTGGATTCCCAACCCTAATCTCATCCATACTAGGGTTCCTGGCAATGGCAACCGGAACCGCTCTAGCAACATACCTGTTCTCTAAGGCTGTTTCTAAGTACTTCTAAGGAAAGGCGTAACCAATCATGGTAAACGGTATTGTTATACCTAGCGTGTTTAACCGGTTCCTGGATACTAATTTCTGGTTCAGTGGAATCATACCGACCCCGCACACGGCAATAGCACTCATTGGTAGGGAACAGCTACTCATGGACATCTACGTAGACGGCGGTATGCCAGCTGTAGCTAACCTGCTGGGTATTCCAGCTGACATACTCACTAACCGGTGGAGGAAGTTCAAGAAGAAGCGCCTATGGGGTAACCTGAAATTGGAAGACCCTACCCCCTTCTTCCACCTTGATAAAGATTACGATAAGCTGTTGAGTGATAAATACTGCACCCACACCAACCCGCTCTTCGGCACTATTCATTGTCACCCCCCAATGGCACTTGGGCAACCAATCAAAGATACACGTTGGGTTTGTGATTCAGCTAAAGCGCGACAGGAACTAAATAAGGTTCTAGAAAAAGAAGTAAATAAAGTTGCTGACCTATCATATGAAGACCGGGCATGGCTACTGTTTACACCCCGCCTAGACCTTGGACTAGTGCCACTAATTCATTACGCAGAGCAGGGTAAAGATTACCTGGAAGCCGCTAAGCTCATCTTCAAACACCTCCTAGCTTATAAGCAACCCCCGCCGGAAGAGCTTATCGAAGACCGGCCGGAATACATGGCACGATACAACCTAGATATGGTGCTTGACGGTAAAGACAAGGACTACGACCGCCTGCGACTATTCCGTAGGTACCGCAAAAGCCAATGCTTCAAGCTTGCATACCCCCGCTACCCGAGCAGGAAGTTCCATGTACTATGGAACGAACCTAAAACCCATGAAGGGGAAACATACTACCCAATCGTGAATCTATGGGGTTCAAGTCTTGAAATAAATGTGAAGCCGGGGCGTACCTACCGTTACGAAGGGGTACCTGGTGCGCGGGGTGGATATGTTACAGCTGAATACGTTGCAGAGAACGACTTCTACAGGTGGATTCCAGAGGGTGAATATGCCGCAGTGAAGAAACCAGCTACTGAAAGGTGATAGGTCATGATTTTAGCCGCCGCTGATACGGGTACTAAAGACCCTATGACGATACTAGTGATACTGATATTTTTTGGTGCCTTGTTCTTGGTGCTTGCCGCCTATACGGGTATCATATGGTTCGTCAAGCGGGGTAAGACGATTGATAAGCTGGGCATTATCTATAATGTCGCCCCTAGTATTGCTATCGGTGTAGCTGTTATCATTCTTGGTACCCAGCCTAGCCTTACTAAGGGGCTTTTTATGGGCGCTACATCTTTGGTTATTATGATGTTCACCCTGGGCTTTTTGTCGAGGTATTGTGAGCCGCCGGTTGCTGTGGGTAAGACGGCAACGCTAATGTTTGCCGGTTTGGGCGCATCTATTATCGTATGCGCTATTTTGGCTTCTTTGACGGCAACCCTCTAAGGTACATACCCCCTATCTGTAGGTGCTTTACTTACGGTTAGGGGGTACATCTATGCCATGTGACCTATTCCATAACGTCTTAGTTTGCAATCCATGCCAGAGTGTGCCATAATTAAAGTATCCACTTTTCCGGTAACCCCATAACGGGTAACCAAACATGCCACGAAGGAGCCCACACATGCTATTCAAGACCGAAGTCGAATACATTGCCTTCCCCATCGAAAACAACCCAGACTTCATCAAGGAAGCCGAAGCAGGTAAGCCTATCAACATGCTCTACCGTAGCGACTTCCGAATCACCCGCCTCGGGCACCTCAACTGTGAAGGCGCGTGCGACATTGGTGTTGCCCTCGCATGTGGTGATGCCATTCACTACGTAGAAAAGAACTTCGACTTCCTCTACGCGCTACCATTCCACAGCACCGGCGTAAAGAACAACCCCGGCGAACTCTGGAACCACCCGGAGCGTGAAACCCCCGCAGTCGCTTTCAACTTCAAGGGAAAGTTCTTCGAGATTGATGACCCGCAGGTACCCATCCACTTCAACGTACACGCCGTAGAAGAACGCGCACTCAAAGAAGCCACCAAGATTACAGGTAAGCCCTGTAGCAACCTCAAAGCATACAAAGAACACGTAGAAGATGGGGCATACCATGCGCAGTGTACCTATGATACCCGAAACGAAGACGGTACAACCCAGGCGCACACCGGAAACCTAACCGTAGACTTCACCATCGGAAAGCTCACCATCTCGTAACACAAAACAAACATACCCCCGCACAGGTCAAACAGCACCTAACCGGGGGGTATATTTGATATAATTGAGATAGACAGGTTGTCACCTGTAGCAACAGCATACGAAGATAGTATGCCACCGAATTACTAGACAGAAAGGTTCAACTACCTTGAAGCGCAAGTCAGTAACCAAGAAGCACAAGGCACGCGATTCACGCTACAGCCATTGGCACTGGAAGGGCGGTAAGCGCCTCACCCTAGAAGAGAACGAAAAGCGGAAGGTATACTATCCCTGGCGCAACGGTGAAGACCTTGCAATTATCGCCCAGGCGTACAATGCCACGGGTGAAGTTGATGCGGACTATGAAGACCGTGCAACACGCCGTCACCACCGACCCCACCCGGAAGGATGCGGCTACAAATCTTGTGACTCCTGCTGGGTTGTTTACGCATGGTAGGTGACACTATTCCCTTGAGCGATACTCATTGGGGCAATAGCCTATCATGCATGTATGCCAAAAAGTGATGCACATCACATGAAATCGACTTGCAACACAGAAAATACTGTGCCATAATAGTTACATAAGCCGCCGGGGTTATCGAGAGCCCCGACAGCTTACACAATGAGGAATACTGACAAACGACTGAATGTGACACAAAACACAGAAAGTCGAGTTGCATACCCCAAAAGGGAGTGCTATAATGAAATATGTACTCAACCGAACGGTTGGTATGCAACATAAGCCCCTATCGTCTAGCGGCCAAGGATACCGCCCTTTCAAGGCGGCGACACGGGTTCAAATCCCGTTAGGGGCACGTAACATACTCTAGGGTGTGTTCACTCACCTCGCCTGTGAGAGACTGGGAGAGGTGGCTAATCTAAACGGACATTCACGTGTCAAGACCAGGGTCAGCTTAGGCTGGCTTGAGGGTCACCGTCTAACAGAATGTTAGACCCTCCTCATACTCATGGGGTAGGCTCGGAACGTGATATACTTGTTCCTTGTAAGCGCCTTTAGCTCAGCTGGTAGAGCAGGAGACTTTTAATCTTCGGGTCGCGGGTTCGAGCCCCGCAGGGCGCACAAACAAGAAGCCCATAAAGCTTCTTGACAAACACCCCTTCAGCCACATACAATACTGAAGGGTAAGGGCTGTTAGCTCAATTGGTAGAGCACCTGCTTTGCAAGCAGAAGGTTAAGGGTTCGATTCCCTTACGGTCCACTCTGCAAGACGCAACATCTTGCATAAGCGCCCGTGGTGAAATTGGCAGACACGCAGGATTTAGGTTCCTGTGTCTTCGGACGTGAGGGTTCAAGTCCCTCCGGGCGTACTTGGTATGGTCTGGGTGCATTGACTATACTCCAACATCACAACATTAAATGCACCAAGCTCAGAGGAAGTCGCGAGCCTTTGGGTGTACCCTTTGGTGGTTACTTAGGGTACGGTAACGTCCTTAGCTCAGGTGGTAGAGCCCTGGATTCACCGACTGGGACAAGTGGCACGGGTTCGATTCCCGTAGGACGTACTTAACGCACCATATGGTGTGTTGCAATTACTCGGGGGTGTAGACGCGAAAGCCCCTGACCTCTTGATTGGAACTCGCGTACCCAGTCGAGAACGTCATAGTGTAGTGTTGCCTGTGTGAATAGGCGGCTTGTGCTGTGATAGCATCTTTAGCTCAGTTAGGAAGAGCGCCACCGGGGTGGTGGAGGTCATAGGTTCGATTCCTGTAAGATGCTCGGTAAGCTTCCTTTTTTACTTAACTCCTTTCAGGAAGCTTACTATAGGTACAAAGTGATAGGCGTACTGGTGCTTTCGAGCCCTTTCAGCCAGTACGCCGCGCACCTTTAGCTCAGCTGGTAGAGCAGGCGGCTCTTAACCGCCGGGTCGTGGGTTCGAGCCCCACAGGGTGCACTGGGGTTCACTTCGTGAACTACAATAAATGCAGATGCGCTTCTTCTAGTGCATCATGGTCTGTTAGCTCAGTTGGTCAGAGTGCCGCCCTGTCACGGCGGAGGTCGCGGGTTCAAGTCCCGTACAGACCGCTAGGCAACCCCCTATAGGTGTTGCCACTATACAAGCCGTTATATCCAAGTCTGGTTAAAGGAGGCTGACTGTAAATCAGTTGCCGTTTGGCTTCGGGGGTTCAAATCCCTCTGACGGCACGTAACACACTCTAGGGTGTGTCATATGACTATATTATATAGGCACCTGTGGTGGAATTGGCATACACGCTAGTCTGAGGGGCTAGTGCCTCGCGGATTGCGGGTTCGAGTCCCGCCAGGTGTACTGGGGTTCTTCGCTAGTTGAAGTACTCATATTCAGTCTCTTAGCTCAGCAGGTTAGAGCACCACCCTGATACGGTGGGGGTCGTAAGTTCAAGTCTTACAGGGACTACTGTACCGGGCTTTTGCCTCTCGCATACGGGTAATGGGCACGGTTTCCTTCACTGGTTGATGGAAGAGATAGTGGACAGTTAGTATGCGTTTCGCCCCTTTAGCTCAGTTGGTAGAGCAACGCCTTTACACGGCGTGGGTCACAGGTTCGAGTCCTGTAGGGGGCACTGTGTGTGAAGCCAAACGGTTAGGCGTGAGCTTGTGGCGCTCATATTAGCGGGTTCAACTCCCGTCACACACCCCGCCTTCTTAGCTCAGTTGGTAGAGCATCTGTCTTGTAAACAGAGGGTCACCGGTTCGAGTCCGGTAGGAGGCTCGTAACACACTCTACTATGGTGTGGTATCCTCGCCTGTGAGAGACGGGAGAGGTTAAACGGACATTGCTTTCGGGTGGTGTCAAGGCCAGGGTCAGCTTCGGCTGGTTTGAGGGTCACCGTCTAACAAAATGTTAGACCCGCCTCATGCTCATGAGGTAGGCTCAAGCGACCCGTAGCGGTGGTTGCTGGCTCGGTACCAGCACACTTTCACATTTGGCTCGGTAGCATTTTTGGTAATGCACCCGAACGTCGAAGTAAACATGACTGGTTACCTTTCCAAAGTTGGTGTTACAGTTTTTGTTGCTTCGTCGCCGGGAGATGGTGGTTCGATTCCGCCCTGGGCTTCTAAGGGAAATACGCCCTTGTTGTGGTTACACGCCACGTTTCTTAATCTTTCTTTCCGTGTGCGTGTACCTGACTAGCGGTTGTTTCTCTTTATTCTCTCGTAGCTCAATGGCAGAGCGGTCGCCTGTTAAGCGACGGGTTGAAGGTTCGAGTCCTTCCGGGAGAGCTTCACAAACCCCTCTAGCTCAATATGGATAGAGCGTGCGGCTACGAACCGTGAGGTTACAGGTTCAAATCCTGTGAGGGGTACTGGGGTGATAGCCTGTTATGGGTTATTGCCTATGTTTTGCCCCTATGGTCTAGCCTGGTTTAGGACATCACCTTCTCACGGTGAAGGTCACGGGTTCAAATCCCGTTAGGGGTACGGTTGAGCCGCTAAAGTGGTGGTTCAGCTTTTGACAGGTCAGTAAGGCTGTTTGTGTTCATTCTTTCGAGTCTGAGTACTTGTAGTGATACGACTAGTTTTTACACCTCGGTAGGGTGGGGGTTGATGCAGACGGCACCATTTTTGGTGAGTTGATACCTTCACCCGCTTTTTTACCCCTGTAGCTTAACGGATAAAGTATCTGTCTCCTACACAGAGTATATGGGTTCGATTCCCATCAGGGGTACTTTTCAGCTTTTTGTGGCTGTTGTTTTTTGAAGCCCTTCCTGGGTCTGGTTTGGTTTATCGCCTTACTGGACTTGGGTGGGGCTTTTCTTGTATCATGGTGTTGCATGGCTTTACCTTTTTGTGGGCGAGCTAGGCATTGTAATGTTTACTTTTATTGATAGGAAATTAACACATTGAAGAAGCTGATTGATAAGGCTTTGAATCTACTGACCTGTAAGGGCGGCAAGGCTGAGATGGTTACCGCACCCCCTGTTAGGGTTAGTGAGGAGCAGGCTGAAGCGTATATTACTGGACGGTGGCGCGGGCTTCGTGATGGTGGTTTCGTGAATGAGTTCAAGTACCGCAAAGATGAGGACTATGAGCATGAAGGTGAGCGTGGGGGTGACCTTATTGCCGTTGAGCTTCATTGCCTTAACTGGCAGAACCATTGTAAACAGTCAGCTTTTATTGGTGCGCTCACCACTAGTAACCCTGGTATGTTTTGTGATATTGTCCTTCACACCCCTGACGAGAGCCTTTATCACCCTGAGAACCCTATCGGTGGCTGGGAAGACACGTGGGTTACTTTCAGGGGTGAATCTGGTGCTGGTTTCCAGGTGGACTGCTACAAGATTAGGCGGTGTCATTTCGATATAGTTATGGTCGCCGGTGAGCATTGCGGTGACACGTTCATTACGGAACAGAACTTCAAAGAGCTGGTAGCCGTCGTTGAAGCGTTCGAGCATGTAGAATCCTTGTCACCTGAAGAAGTAACCCGCTACCACTCATGTAAGGCGTTCAAGGTTAAGTTTGAGTAGGCTACTTTCCTCCACTCTCTACCCCTTTCCTGTATTTAGCTCTGATAAGCCCCGCCTGGGTCTGGCACCGGTTTCCCCGGTACTGGACTTGGGTGGGGTTTTCCCTGTACTCTAGGGGTAACATGTTTTCACCTATTGGATAAGGAGCGGCAATTTGAAGAAGCCTGCAAAATTCACCCCATATTACACCTACGAAACGAAAGAAGGTTCCTTTGTAGTAGGGTTATACACGGCTGAACATACTGATACCACAGGTGAGACACCGGCGGGTGGTGAACGGACTAAGGGTTCACATTTCAAGGAATGGGCTAGGGATTTTTTGGATAAGCTGTTGCCCTTGAAGGAAGATAAGTCAGGGTTGGGGAAATATGAGATTCTGTGCCGCCGCCGCTTGCACTGTTGATGACACCCTATAGTAAGGTGGAACTATATAAGGAACTGCACGACCCTGAATATTTGGAAAAGATGGAACGGTACCGTAGGGAATTTATGGAGCGGGAAGCTAAGAAGGCGCAACCATATGAGGAATCAGCTAAGTTGTCGGGTATCCCTATTACGCGGGAAGATATTGATGCTTATCTTAAATCGCGTTGGAGCCGGGGTGACCACCTAGTGTATAACCTTTATCATGATGGTGATAAGGGCGCTGAGGATACCGTTTCTGTTTGGGTTCATTGTGACCCGGCTAAGCGTTTTGAGAAGGTAGAGTTTGCCGAAGCGCTTGAGAGCAATAATCCTGGTCTTTTTCATGATGTTTTCATTGATGATGAGAACGGCTATTGGGGCTGGGATGACACGCTTATTAAGTTTAAGGGTTCGTCCGGTACGAATTTCACTGTAAGCTGTTATAAGATTAGGCGCGGCGACTTCTATATCTATATGCACGCCGGTCTACATGCAGGTGATACACCTATTACGGCGGATAATTTTAAGGAACTAGACGCTGTTATCGAAACATTCAGGTACCTAAACTCAGTGCCGCCGAAAACCACAAATAACGTGGTAGAGTAGATAATATATTTATTCGTGGCACACCCCGCTATTAGTTGTTACTGGCAATTAGTAGCGGGGTGTGTTATAATTTTTACAAAGTGGTTGTGTTGTGCAACCGAGACACCCCCATCTTCTATCTAAGGAGCCCTATACGCATGAATACCTCTTCACACCGTAACGATATTCCAGACGTTCAGGAAGTCGCACAGAGCGCCCTGCACGCCTGGAATGAAGACGCGCCCACTATTGACGATAACCCGCGCCCTAACCGGCTTCTAAGGGCTATTGCTACCGCTGGTGCTGGTGCTCTAATCCTCTCGGGTTGTAGTGTCCCTGAGACTAATACTCAGCCTACCCCTAGTGAGACTCCGTTCAGTACGCAGGGCATTGAGTATGTCCGTGTGTGCCAGAAGGTTGAAGATGGTACTCGTGCTGAGGATACTAGCTGTGAAGCTACTGAGACCGCTTCCGCTTCTGCTTCGCCGTCTGTTTCTGCTTCTGAATCGGCAACCGCGAGTGCCAGCCCGTCGGTTAGTGGCACCCCCTCAGCTTCGCCTACTAGTAGCCCGTCTAATAATAATGGTGGTACTAACATCAATATTAATAACGGCGGCGGCGGTGGTGATGCCCACGGTAGCAATAGTGGCACCAGCATGTTTATCTGGTACTACATTGGATACATGATGGGTCAGAATGGCTCCGGTGGCACCACCTACATCAATAATGGTAATAATGGTAATGTGCCCGCCGTAGGTGCACCCCTGTATGGTGGTAGTACTAGTACCCCTAATAAGGGTACTGTCTATCAGGGCTTGCCTTCTAGTGGTGGTTCTTTCGCTGATTCTTACCGTGCCGCTAAAGCTAAGGCTGGTATGAAGGACGGGAAGGTTGCAACCATTGAGCGTTACAACTATAAGCCGACCACTAGTAACGGCACTAAGTCTAATTCTGGTACCTCTAACGGTAGCAACAGCTCTTCTAGTGGCAATAGTGGCACCACTAACAATAATGGTGGTAACGCGGCGGCGGCAGGTGCAGGTGCGGCGGCTGGAGCGGCGGCAGGTGCTGTAGCCGCCAACAAGTCCGGCAACAACAGCAATACCGGTAATAATAACAACGCCGGTAAGGATACCAATAACAACAAGCCGAACAACGACAACAATAACGCTAACAAGAACAATAACGGTAGCGGCTCCAACAACGGCAACGGCTCTTCTAATAACTCCAAGAGTGATAGCAAGTCCGGTAGCAATAGTGGCTCCTCCAATAATGGTGGCAACTCTAACTCTGGTTCTAAGAGCGGCGGTAGCAATAGCGGTTCTGGCTCTTCGTCTGGTGGTGGTTCCAAGTCTGGTGGTTCCTCTAGCGGTGGCTCTAAGGGTGGCTTTGGTGGCGGTTCCAAGTCTGGCGGTGGCACCTCTGGTGGCTAATATTGCAACCATTCCACCCGCCTATGCGGGGTGGTTCTATCTATGAAAGGCTCCTTGACAATGGAATCAAATTTCTCTCCACGTGGAGGCGACATTCACAGCATGTCCGAGCAACAGCACGCTTACTTTTGGCAACGGGCAGTACAGGCTATCAAAAATGGTCGCTACAAGCTTTCACCCCACACCCGTCAAGAGGTGAGCCTAAAGGGTGCCGAAGTTTTACGTATCACATGGAACTCTCAGACCTCAGAACCGACAGTTACACTCAAAACACTTTGGAGTGGGAACTGGCGTGTTCGTGAAGGCTTGAAAGCCTACGGAGATATTATCGCGGTTGTGCACGTCACAATACATGCATCCAGTGGCTACACCATAGTAGAAGACACGGAACAGCGGTCATACTATGTCTACAACTATGATGCAACTCTCATTGCAGGCGAACTCCGCAGTACACTCAAGCCCGGTTTTACAAGTAGGATACTAGGGGCAAGCTTCTATCGCCCTCACTGTCCACATGGGGTGGAGCGGGTGTTCCAAAGTGTTGTTACGCTCAAGTAGTCATTTTAGGTTCTATGGCGTAACACTAAAGATGAAAGATGGTAAAAGTAGTACCAATGTAAGGTAAAACCCCAGGGGAATACCCAAAATTGGTACTACTTTACAGATTTTCTTAATATTCACCACTATACCCCTATTACCAGTACCACAGAGATAAGGCGTGTTACTGTCACCATGTTTGCATTGCACCCAGATTCAGCGTTAGACTACGAAGTCACGAAGTTAAACCTGGCTCTAGGGAAGCTCAGTACATGCGGGGGGGTACACGAAAGGACTATACTAGTTAGTATGACTGATAAAGCAAGTAAGAAATATGAGCTGACGGATATTAGCAAGCAACTCGATAACGGGGTGACTGTCCACCGTATCCGCGCATTGGAAGACGTGTACACTAGCGACGGTAAGCTTATCGCCCTGAAGGGTGCTCTAGGCGGCTGGGTTCAAGGAACCGGCAACCTGTCACAGGACGGCGGCGCTTGGGTTCATGATGACGCTATCGTGTATAGTTCAGCTGTTGTTAAAGATGATGCACAGGTGGCACAGCAGGCGGAAGTTTCTGGTAACGCTTTCGTGTATGGTTCGCCTCTCATCTATGGTGAAGCTAAGGTACACGGGCGCACCTGGGTTGGTGGCACGTCATGGGTTTACGATAAGGCACAGGTGTTCGGTGAATCCCGTCTAGATGGTTCCTGTACTGTGTGTGATTCGGCGTGGGTGTATGGTTCTGTTCGCCTTATGAATAAGAAGGTGGAAGGCGATACTAAGATGAATGGTGCTGGCTCTTTCGTTGGTACGGATTTTGAGAGTGTTGCCCGTGAGTTGCCTGCGTTTGCTTCTAACTGGTAGACCATATGTAACTAAGAAGCCCCTAGTGTGATTGTGTGCGCTAGGGGCTTTCCTGTACCTTTATTATGTGTGTGACCTATTTCACATGATTTCAGGTTGCACACCTACTTAGAGTGTGTCATAATAGAAATGTAGCAAGGAAGTGATAGATGACTTCCAGTAAGGCGCTAAACCCGCTACAATAGACCTACCGAAAGGAAGCACCCAATGACTATTGAACTTCAGACCCCCACTATCGCCTGGGAAGGTATCGCGTTCTCTTTTGAAACCCCCGATGAGCTTTCCGACCTCATGTTTGAAGGCTTCGACCCCAACCTCATCTCTATTGAGTCTATCGAGACGCACAATGACACGGAAGACGGTTCCCGTGGTGCCCGATTTGTCGCCGCCGTAGAGGATTCCCGCTTCACTATCGAACTCTTCGCCTTTGACCCTGACTTCTTCGACATTCTGAAGATTATTCGTGTAAACGTTGATGATATTGGTGAAGTGGACTTTGAAGATGGTATCTTGGCCCTCAAGGACAATAGGATTGAAATGAACTAACTCAAAACTCTTACCCCCCCCCGATGTTCCACACCACCGGGGGGGTAAACCCTCATAAACTCCAACGAAAAGGAAAATACTATTATGACTTCTACTGCTGTAGACGGTATCCGACACCTCGCACACATTACCACCATTGAAGAAGTGAAGGAATGTAACGCCCCTGCTGATAAGATTCATGCCGTCCGACCCGCAGGTACCCTGTGGTGGGTTGTAGCGCCTAAGACCATGACCGAAGGCGATAAGGGTGTTTACTTTGAGATTGACTCAATCCTCAACACCAAGCACCCGGCATTTGAGCCTATCCGTGGCAAGAAGGCGACCCGCGTCATTAACGGGCACTACATTGAAGGCGTAGTACTGCACACCATGTACCTGCGTGAAACCTTGTCGCAGGGTCTTATTCTGCCCGTCTCTGAGTTTGAAGGTTTGAGTGAAGATGCTACTCAGGAAGAAGTGGACACCTACTTCGACGGCATCATCACTAAGCATGTCGAGGAGAAGATTCTCGCCGGTGGTGACTACGGTCTAGAAGCGTTCCCTAACTTCATTACTAAGACCGATGCTGAGCGCGTCCAGAATATCCCTACCGACTTCCTGGATAGCATCACCGCAAAGGACGTGTACGCTACCGAGAAGATTGACGGCACCTCTATGACCGTTTGGCGTGATATTGATACCGACGAGATTCGTATTGCTAACCGTGACCGCTCCATCAAGGTAGACGCAATGGATAGTAAGAATTGGAAGCAGTACCTTGACGGTTACCGCCGCTACGCCCACGTGTTCGACCAGCTCAAGCCGGGTGAATGGGTGCAGGGTGAACTGTTCTGTGACCGTATCGGTGGGCACTTCAAGTTCAGCGCCGGCGACCAGCCCGATTTCCGCGCCTTCCACGCATCTAACGGCAATGTTGAAACCCTATTCAAGGACGCGAACCTCTGGGTACCCGTACTCGATATTGAGTGGGTAGGTAACGGCTTTGCCGCCCTTGAGCAGGCGGACTCTGTAGAGTCTCAGGTAGCGCCCGGTCAGACCGCCGAAGGTATCGTCTGGTACTTCAAGGACGGTAAGCCTCGCCGCGAACTTGCTAACCGTGCCCACTTCAAGATTGTTTCCAACGCCTTCTTGACTCACGGTAAGCGCCGTAAGTAGCGCACAATACGCCATATATAAACCCCTATGTGAGCTATTTCACTTGATTTTGACTTGCATAGGGGTTTAGAGTGTGCCATAATGGTTACATAAGCAAGAGGGAAACCTCAAAGGCACTAGCTAGACAAGGCTAATTACCCTATCTACTACTGCTTCTAGAAAGGAAGTACGCCAAATGGCTCTTGAGAATTTCACCCCCGTCTGCAAGGTCAATTACAAGATGATTGGTCAGGACGGTAACGCCTTCAACCTTATGGGCGGATTTGCACAGCAGGCACGACGTGACGGCTGGGATAAGGCTGACATTGACCTGGTAATCAATGAAGCCATGAGCGGCAACTATGACCACCTGCTCACTACCCTGGCAACCTATTGCGTAAATCACGGCATGGGCTCCTATGAGGATGATGAAGACGAAGAGGGCTACTAAACCCAGCAATACCCCCTAAACCCCGCTAGGTGGACACCTAAGCGCCTAGCGGGGAAAATACCACTAAACCACTAACCAAAACGGAAAGGAAGCGTTACAATGGTATATAAGGGTCTTCACCTGGTGAAGGTGCAAAACGATACTTACCGAATCATGAACGGTAATCATGAGCGAGTAGGTATCATCACCTATAATAAGGATTGGAAGTTGCGCCCTGGCACCTTTGCATACCATGCACGCGGCGTGAAGGAATACCCTATCTACCTTGACCGTACCGCTGATGCTGGAAGCCCTAAGCGCGCCCTGGAAGCGTTCGTAGACACCCCCTGCATTTCCATGCAGACTCACTAAACCTATTAGCAACAACCCTTACCCTTTGAAAGGAACCTAAAAAATGAAGTTCTCCAAGCTGACCGCCGCCGCTCTTATCGGTGCTATCGCGCTCACTGGCTGTTCCAGTACCAATACTGCAAATAAGGTAGAAGAAACCACTACCGCAACGGCAACCCCTAGCCCTGAACCTACTGAGAAGGCTAAGGAAGCTGTAGTAATCAACGCTAACCTTACGACCCGTCAGCACCTCACGGGTGAAGAGCACCCCCACATCAACAGTGACACCGATACGTCGTATAACGAAAGGAAGGGGAAGCTTACAGCAGACCACTCGGATGCTTCAGCACAGGACGGAACCCTGAACACTAGCTACGAAGTGTACCTAAACTACACCCTGCGAACCCAGGAAGGCGAACTGTACAGCAACACCGTACCCCGCTCCAAGGTGCGTATCATTGTTGAAGACGTAGATTACGCCTACGCTATCGGCACCAAGAAGCAGTACCAGGACGGCGACATCACCATCGTTGCACCCAAGGACGGCGTAAACACTAAGGGCGACTTCAAAGTGAACGTTCGAGACGTAAACAACTAAACAAACAACCACCCCAACACGACAGGGGGTGGTAGCACAACCCAAACTACCACCCCCTTACCTATCAGACAGGAACCCCCATATATGGAAATGTGGAGTCACCCCGAACAAGTCATGCACTGGCTCCTAGTGCTAACCTTTGTAAGCGTCATACCTGCAACCTGTAGGACTATCGGGCACGCCGCAGGGTTTAGTATCGCCCAGTCGCTATGGTGGGCGCATTTCATCAAGTTTCACCGCCTACTATCGGCTCTACTGTTCACCCTCACCGTCATCTTTGAGCTAGGGTGCGTCGCCGCCTCCATCATCGCGGTACCCAAAGCCCTCGCGGGCATCAACATTACAGATAGTACCGTGCTCATGGTTTCACACCTACTGAACCTGGCATCTTACATCTACGTTCCGTACATCATAAGTCGAGTCATGAACCGCCTACCCCATAACACTAGCTCAACCCCTAAAACGTGTAAGCGTGTCGAAGCGACAAACCAAAAATAGCCATGCTATAATTGGTGTAACACGCGGACATAAACCTCGTAAACCCACTATCAGCTAAGGAAGCTATGAGCAACCGTCACCCAATGAGTGAAGAACAATATGAACTCATTGATGAAACCGGCAATATTTCCCCCATCACCGGAACTATCGAACAGATTATCGACATTCTAGAGCGGGTAGCACACCTATACTCAGGAAACACTATCAACGGTGAACCCCTATACATTCCCCCATTCGAGGTAGCACAAAGCGTCACCGAAGACTCAGGTCTAGCCCTCTACCACTACACATGGTTCACAGACATGCGACCCGAACAGATTGCAGACCGGGCAACCGGATACCCCGGAAAGCTGGAACGCCTCATGTTCATTGCAGAGCCACATACCAACGACGGCAACACCCGGACGCGGCTAGTGGACGACCCTGCCCCGCAGGGTAAGGTGACAGGGCGACTTGTACCGTGTCCCCGCGATATTGACAATGTAGCCGCGTATGCTAAGCTTGTTGCTGACACTCTATCTGTATTCAACGGCAAAACGGGTGAAGCGTCAATCATCACCCGCCCTGCGTGAACACCAGATGAATAATCGGTAACAAAGCGCTAATACACTAGATTTTAAGCCCGGAACCTGATACTCTGAGTATGACCCCTAAAGGTCATGCAAAGCGTACTAGGACACCCCGCCTTCTTAGCTCAGTTGGTAGAGCATCTGTCTTGTAAACAGAGGGTCACCGGTTCGATTCCGGTAGGAGGCTCGTAACACACTCTAGGGTGTGGTATCCTCGCCTGTGAGAGACGGGAGAGGTTAAACGGACACTAACCATGTCAAGACCAGGGTCAGCTTAAGCTGGCTTGGGGGTCACCGTTTAAGTAAAACTTTAACTCATCTGCCGCGCACGCGGGGGTGACTCAATTAACCAATGAAAGGTTAGGTAAACCCACAATGGGTAAGAATAAGAACAGCATTTTTGCACGTTTCAACAACCTCATTCGCGCAAAGATTAACACCGCAATTGATAAGGCGGAAGACCCGCAGGAGATGCTAAACCAGCTTATCCGTGACTACAAGGAAGAGATTCGAGTAGCGGAGGCTAATGTTGCTGAGGTTATCGGCAACCTGCGCATCATGGAGTCTGACCATAAGAAGGAACAGGGCAAGGTTCAGGAGTGGCAGGTTAAGGCTCAGGCGGCTTCTAATAAGGCTGATGAGTTCCGTGCTCAGGCTGAGAAGCTTGAGGTTGGTGACCCGGCACGTACCGAGGCTGAGGCTCAGGCTGATAAGTTTGACGGTCTGGCACGTATCGCCCTGAAGAACCGTACTAACGCTGAGAAGACTGCTGAGAAGCTTGAGGAGCAGATTAAGGTTGCTACCCCGCGTGTTGATTCTCTGAAGGGCCAGCTGAGTGATGCACGTGAGAAGCTGGCGGCGGCTCACCACCAGCGTGATGAGCTTCTGGCACGTCATAAGACTAATGAGGCTATGGGTCGTATCCTTGATGCTACCGAGAGCATTAACGTCAATGGTACTAACCTGAGCTCGCCTATGAATGAGTGGGAAGAGCGTATCGCACGTGAAGAGGCACGTCTTCAGGGTCGTCAGGAGATTATGGCTGACCCGGTAAAGGACGGCTTCGATGAGCTGGACGCTCTGGCTGTTGATTCCGCACTGGATGATGAGCTTGCAAAGCTGAAGGCAAACAACAAGAAGTAGTAGTGTGACTCACTAAGTAGAACCCCCTAGTGGTATTTCCTCTAGGGGGTTTTGCTTTACCTAATTTCTTATGTGACCTATTTCACATGATTCTGGCTTGCATGGGGGTTTAGAGTGTGCCATAATGATTATATGAACGGTGGTTATAGATACCACTACAAAAGAAAACTACCCGCACAGGAAAGGATAACTATATAATGCCTGCACATAAGAGCGTCACCGTACCGTATGAGGTGCGACCCCTAACCTCGGCGGATATTGCGCCCGCCGAACAGGTGGCGACAAACCTAGATTACACCTACTCTGAAGGCATTAGCCCCTACCCCATCATGTACCCTACACTTCGTAGGCTTCAGCAGGCGGGTAAGGAGCTGATTACTATCACGGTACGCCGTCAGCTCAACCCCCTGTTCTTCCTTGAGGACTTTGACAACTTGCAGGGTGTAACCTGGAATCATGAAGATAAGACCGTGACTATTCCCGTCCGTACCCTCACCCAGTTTGTAGGCGGTAGGTTGAAGCGTGACTCTGTACCGGAAACCCGCGTATTCCTCATGGGTGGTACCCGATTCAACATGGCAACCACCCACAAGACTACCTTCTATGGTTGGTGCTTCTTCCGTGGTGACGGAATCACCCCCGAGGGGCGTTTCGAGCATGTCTACCTGGACGGCACTATGACCCTCCCGAGCCCCGTCTACAACTTCTACAGTGTAACTATCATTAGTGAAGCCCCTAGCGACCTGCGAGGACTCTACGAAGTAGACCGCGTAACCATCAAGGGCACTGCAAACATTGCCGGACAGGTAAGCCTGTGGCGCTACATCCTGGGTGGTAATATCGCCATTGAGTCCGACCCTGCATATGGTGAAAATGAACTGTTTGGTGCTGACTCCGCTGTAACCACCGAAGGTAGCCCCCTAGTATTCACTGAACGCCTGTACGGACTTGACCAGAACGGATACACCCCCGCCGACCTCTACGGCATGGTGCGCATGGCATGGAACATGCAAGGCATCTACAACCGTGTAGACAAACTGCATACCTTCACCGACGGAGTTACCCGGTACTGCCGAAACCCTGAACGGCACGATAATACCTGCAAGTGCATCGGTTGGGAACTGGCACGTATCGACGCACCGGAACTGTATGACAAGTACGTTAAGATGCACGCCCCAGGCAACACCGAAGAGGTGAACATCAAGGAAGTAAACAAGGAATGGGGTAAGCTGTTGGCGGCTAACCAGCCCGACAGCTTGTGGCAATATCCGCCCCGCCGATAAACAAGAATCCTACGCCCCTAACTTGAAGAACAGGTTAGGGGCGTAGCTTTGCCCTATGCCTAACAGGTACCATAGTAGGTAAGTAATCTACTCTAGAAAGTGAACCTTTTTTGTTTACCGTATTCATACTGCTACTTTTGGCTATCTTCATTGCCTACCGTGTACACGAAGCAATAAGCGCGTGGCGACTTGCACAAGGAATCAAAGAATTTAAAGAACGAGGATTCAAGGGCGCTATCCCGCCATTCAACCCCACACCCCTAGAGTTTAAAACTGGCATTGCCTTATCATTCATAATCATCACAGCCATTGCAACGAAGATGCTAGATGACCGTATCATCCCCTACTTTATTGGGGGGTTACTTGTGGCACCCTTCATTCCTATTTTTTTCTTCCGCTCTGATATTCCAGAGGAAACCCCCGATGCGCCGGGTGGGTGGCTTGTGAATTATATTGACCCCATGAAATGCGAGTGGTGGATTAAGGAAAACCCGGTTGCCCTCTGGGAATATGGATATAAGCAGTATGGCAGGATTATGGTTGCTTCAATCGTGAACATAGTCATATACGCTACCCTTATAGTTCTCGTGATACTAACCCCTAACGCTTAGGTATTGGCAGTGAAGGCATACCCGCCCCACAGTCGATAGAATCTAAGACTACACCCCTAACTTGAAGAACAGGTTAGGGGTGTAGCTTTGCCATACGCAAATCGGGTATAGTGGGCAGTGAACATTGCTGTATAGAAAGAATAGTTATCATGTTTCTAACACTCCTAGTGCTACTGCTTGTCGCCTTCATTCCATTTCAGGTCTATAAGGCGATAGTTGCCTGGCGGCTCACAAAAGGAATTAAAGAGTTCAAAGAACGAAATTTCAAAGGGCCTCTACCGTCCTTTGACCCAGTGCCTTCAGAGCTGAAAAGTTTCAGTTTCATCTTCATGCTTGTTGCTGTTGCGGTGACTCTAAAGCTAGATACCCAGGTTGTCCCTTACGTTATTGGCGGGCTAATTATCGCCGGAATCATACCGGCGTTCTTTTTCAATAAGGACATTCCCGAAGGCGTACCGGAAGACCCAGGTTTTGAAGGTTTTGAAATACTGTTCGGGTGCGACCGCCTCACCCATGATTGGTGGGTTCATGAAAACCCAACCGCCCTATGGGAATACGGCTACAAAGAATACGGCAAGATTATGATTAGCTCAATCCTAAAGATTATTGTCAGCGTTGTTCTGGTAGTCCTTGCAGTGGTAAGCCCTAATGTTAAGGCGTTGGAGCTGATGCCTGATACGAAGGTTGAAAATGGCACGCACCAGACCGTAACCATTAAGTATCCGCTACGAGAGCTGGATAGTAATAATGAGCAACAGCAGGTAGCTCATGAAATCCAAAACACAGGCGGCACCTCTAGCGATGCTCTACTTGATAGTGTCAAGAGTGCTAATAATCCCACGAAGCCCCTGTATGCTTGGGTGCAGGAAGGTGAATCGCCGGCCAAACAAGAAGTCACCTACACACCGGATAAGTACTTCATCATTGAAGACCAAGAGCCGGGTAAGGCGTATGTAGAGTACACGCCCTTGTATCACACTCGGCTAACTGTTTTTGATGGTCAGCCACTCTGTGTAGAAGGTCGAGACACCGGCTGTACTGTGAACGCTTGGGATGCTGGACGCGCAAAAATTGCGTTCCATGTACCCAAGGGCGAAGCTAAGAAGTACCTCAAGAAGAGCAACTAGCCCCTAGTGCCCAATCTGTAAACGATACCCCCGTAAGGTCATTGAATCTTACGGGGGTATTACTATGCCCATAATCACCCCACAGAAAGCCGCATACGGCTTCCTGTGGGGTTTATTTCTGTGTTGCAAGCAAGTGGAAGGCGTAACCAATTAGTCCACCTGAAGGGGCTTCTAGGGGTGGGTGACTATAGGGGATTCATGTGAACCAATATGGGGGTGACTATAAGGGCTCTTATGGCAAGTCATGGAACCATTCAGCCGATACTAGGGTACCCCAGGGACTATAAGGGCTCCAAGGGTTTCTAGTAGAGTACCAGCGGTGACTATAAGGGCTCTAGAATGACCATAAGAGCCCCTGTGGTGACTATAGGGGATTCTTCGGGGACTATTAGGGCTCTTTGGGGGTGGTTATTTGGGAGTTTGCGGGGACTTTTAGGGGGAGACTATAAGGGCTCTACCGGGGACTATTTGGGAGTTTCCGCCCCGGCTTGGGGGTGGTTCTTCCTTGCAATACCGGGGCAAAACGGGGTATTTGGGGAATAATGACTATAGATAGAGATAAAGATTATTACGCGCGTGCGCGAGATGGTCAGATAGGTTCACCCTGGATTGGCTAGGGGGTGGATTGTAGATAGGTAGGGGGGTGGCTACCTTGACGGGGACTATAAGGGCCCTAGGGGTGGATTTTTGAAGAATAAAAAATAAGTGCCCTGAATCACATGATGGTAATTTGAAGATAGTATGTGGGTGTGTCATAATGGGAGTAATTCATTTTCTATTCACATACCCCCCGAAAGGAATAACCATGAGTAAGGAAAAGTACACCTACCCCTGCGAGTTGCGCCCCCTTACCGCGCATGATATTCGCCACCTGAACCATCTCAATAAGCGAACCTTCAATCAGGAAGGTGCTGACTTCGAGGTGAACGTGTACCCGTTCATGATGGAAGCAATCACTGAACTGCTCGTAGAGGGCACTGAGCTGTTTTGCATCTCCAACACCCCGGACAGTGACCCCGTACTCTTCATTGAGCGTGAATCGAACATCAACGGCGCTACCCTCAACTACGAAGAGGGCACTATTGAACTGCCCGTACCCTTGGAGTCTTTCATTGATGACCCGGAAGCTACCTACAGGAATGGCATCTTTGTGCTTGGTAAGGCGCTCAAGCTGAAAGTCGGCACCTATGGAGACAAGCTTCGACTCAGCGGTTACTGCTTCCTTCGTAGTACTCGCGAATATAAGCCGGGCGACTTCCCGGTGTGGATTTATGGAAACATTAGCTCTTGCTACATTGATGGAAATTTTCAGACTTCTGGGCGTATCAAGAAGTGGCACCAGTTCGCCTTGAAGAGCAACCTCAGTGTGGGTAGGACTGAAAGCCTGTTTGCAGGTGATGGTAAGATTGAGCACGTATCTGTGGAAGGTTCCTTGAGCACTTTCGGTAATCTGAACCTTTGGCGCTACGCACTCAAGGGCGACATTATTATTTCAGTCCGCTACTCACACCAGGGAAACCCATACCGAAAAACAAATCTCTTTGGTGCTGACTCTTGTATCGTGCCAGTAGGGGAAGACCCTAAGAAGTACATGGAAGAAACCTTTGGGCACACCAAGGGCGGTACCACCCCTTACAGTACGTACAGCACCGAACGTATGGCGCACAATATGGAAGCTAATATTGAGGAAATTAGCCACTATTGCCGCGATAGCCTGAACCATGACACTACCTGCATGTGCCTCGGCTGGGAACTAGCACGCATCAATAAGCCCAAGCTGTACAAGAAGTACGTAGCAATGCATGAGCGTAAGCGCAAAAACGCCATGATTGAAGACTGGCAGGCACTTATGGCTAAGCACAAGGTGCACGACTTCTACACCTACTAACCCAATACGGGGTACACGGGCAGGTTTACACTCATTCGGCATTACTGATATGCTGGGTAGGTGCCCCCGTGAGCATCTAACAGGTGAACTACCTGTACGGGTGGTACGTATCAAATATTCCAATCACAAGGAGAACCATCTCTACCATGAACGAAAACAGCATTTCCATTTCCGACTTCACTATCCTCGGCTTCTTTGACGGCAAGTTCAACCCTGAAGACATTGCCACTATCAACGACCAGGACTTGACCGCTACCAACTTCCAGATTCGACAGGACGAAGACCCGGATGGCGTTGGTAATTCCATGAAGTCCTTGTTTGTGACGATTAGCACCGGCGGTTATGAGTTTGAGGCAGAGTTCCCGCTCACCTCGCCTATCCTGCGTGATATTGCGGCTCTCATGGTTGACGCTCAGACGTTCCCGCTTGAGTTCAAGATTACCCACCTTGAGCGCTACAGCGGCAACATTGTTATGCGCTACGCTGACCCGGAGCCGTTGGAGCTGACCGCCTAACATTATAGGTAACCAAGGAAACCCCCTAGAGGAACTATCGCTAGGGGGTGTCTTAATGCCATAATGCTAGTGTGCCGTATTTCATACTGCTTGGATTTGCATACCACGCAGGGGTGTGCCATAATGGTTATATACCCAGGGGGCTAGCCCCTGAAAGTCCACTAGTAACTACCCGTTAGGAGTCATGAAATGCCTATCTATATTGCAAGGTATGGTAAGTCACTCAAGGCGAGCACACTCATTCCTGTATGGCGCGCACCCCGTGACCCGTCCACCAGTAGCACCCCTAACCTAAAGGAAGCATACAAGGGTACCCTGTTCGACATTGCTAACCTGCATGTAATCCACTATGATTCCCGGAAGGCTTTTTATAACCGCGCAGGGCACATCATCTACAATGGGTACATGAGTAGTGTTCGCGGCAATATTGGCACCTATGTTGAAGACCTGGAAACCAATACCCCCGGTCTGGTTACTGACACCCTCCGTAAGGGCACCTATGTGCTCAATGAAGCGGCAAAGAATATCATGGGTGGAAACATTATTGAAGGCAACGCTAAGGTGAACGCCGCAAATGTAGACCTTACCCGTACCGTCGTGTCCGGTAACGCCAATATCCAGGGTGGTACTTTCACTGACTGCAAGATGACCGACTCTGCTACCGTCATTGGTGGCACCTATGAGCGGGTAACCGTCAAGGGCGAGGCGACCCTGAATGTTGAAGGTGAAACCAAGATTCAAAACAGCATCTTCGAGGGCGACACCATCCTGCACTACACGGCTAACGGTGAGTTCGAGATTTCGGGACATAACACCCCGAACAGCAACCGTGACCTGTTGGCGGCTTTCAAATTCGCCAGCTCTCTGTTTAGCTGTGGAACTGTTCACACCTTTTGTCTGAAGTCCAAGAGCCATAATGCGGGTTGTAAGTGTGGCTTGTATGTTCCGCTGGCTATCCGTGGTTCCGAGGTTGCTCGTGAGTATATGGCATTGGTGAACGCCCGCTCTATGGATACGGAGCGCTTGGAAGCTCTAGAGGCTGAGATGAACAAGGAATTTACGCGCCGTAACGTGTTCAAGTGGATTCGTGAGCTTCGATAACCACCTATAATTAATACCCCCTAGAGGAACTGTCACTAGGGGGTATTGCGGTACTATAGTTGATATGTGACTAGGTTCACATGGTTTCAGTTTGCGCGCCTGACTAGATTGTGGCATAATAGTTATGTAAGCAAGGGGGAAACCCCGGAACAACCTATAGAAACCCCTATAGGGACTACTACCCGTGAGAGGAACCGTCATGAACGTTATTGCAAACATTAGCTACGAGTTCGACGAGAAGAACGGCAATGGCTCCAAGGTTGCAACCGCAACCATTCTCGACACCGACACCTGGGACGAATACGGCGAGTTCGTACTACCCATCCCTAACCCCGTAGTGGCATACTACAGCGACAATATGACTGATAGCGACATGGAAACCTGGGTGGCAATCGCACGAACCAACATTATTGTTCAGCTTCTCGCTGTAACCCTGGATAATCCGCTCGGTGACGGTAAGCGCTACGGCTTCCAGAACGTCACGGTCGAAGAAGATAACATTGGCATCTTCCACCTTATCGCTGAGGTAGTAGAAAAGCCCTAACCCCAAACCCAATACCCCCCCTATAGGGGCACACCTTATAGGGGGGTGCACAAGCCACTACACGCCGAAAGGAACCTACCATGAACCTCTTCAAGCTCTTCACCCGCCGCAACAAGCAAACCCGCCAGCGAATCACCCTCGAATATAACAAGAAGACCGGAACCATCACCGCCCTCCGACTCAACGACAAGAAGGGGCGAACCACCACCACCATCACCCGCCGCGCAACCCTGGAACGCCTCAACTCAAGCAACCTAGCACCCGCAATCCGCAAGATGGAAAAGGGTGGAAGCCCTGACCAGTGGTTCCGGTACACCCTCGCGGCAACCACCAACATGTACACCAATACCGCTACCGGACGAGTCAAGGCTAAGAATACCCATATTGTCCACTGTGGCAACGGTCGAATCGAAGCATACGTCACCCAGTAAAACAGGTGTGACGAAGCCCACACGGAAATAGTTGCTTTTCGACTTGCATACCTGATACTGATACGTTATAGTTATATATGTAAGGACGACAGGGAAACCTGAAGCACTTACTATTCTGTTAGTTTTCGGGAGTCAAGACCTCCTATGGAGCCTGTACCACCATAAGGGTGGGTGTTCGGTAGACACGCAGGGTCGAACCTGCTACAGGCGCTTGCAAGCACGAACAATGTTTGCTATAATAAACTTGAGAGTACAGATGCGATTCAATCGAGTTACTTCTAAACAATTATGGGAATTGCTAACAACTAATCACCTGCTGGCTAATAACCGGCGGGCTAGTTCAATACAACCTCGATTGAGACTAATTCTCTGGACTCTCAACACAACAACAGTTCATACCCCTAACCGGGGTGTTGCACCTGATAGGTGACACACAGAGTCAAACCTGTTATGAATACTTGCAGGGGATATAACCCCTGTGCTACACTTGGAATTGTAGAAGCGCGATTATCGAGTTACTTCAACAATTTTGGGAATTGCTTAGAATCATGAACTAGTTGCCTTTAGACTAGTCAAAACACCCTCGATAAGCTCCATTCTCTACAGTTCCAACACTACAAAGCCCGCACCCCAATAGGGGGTGTTGCACCGGATAGGTGACACGCAGGGTCGAACCTGCTACGGGCACTAGCGAATATAGTGTTATATATTTGCTCCCCTTTGGGGGTGTGGATGTGATTTTGTCGAGTTACTTCAAACAAATCTGTAAATTTGCAACGAAACTGGTCGCCCTTGTCGGCTAGATACTAACCTCGACAAGGCTGGTTCTCCGCACCCCCATTTCTTTTACCCAAAAACAAGTAAACACGACAGAACAGGGGCACCAACCAGCCACCCCAAACAGCAACTATAGGAAGGAACCCCTATCATGGGACGATTCAACACTAAGAACCATGTGACCGCTAATAAGGCGACTAATAAGATTGACACTACCGGCGAGCGTATCAGCACCTTCGAGGGTGGTACCGGCTGGAAGCGCACCCCGAAGGCTGAGCTGTTCCTAGCCGCCGTTACCTCACTGAATGAGGATACATTCTATGAGAAGGCTGACGCGCGTGCTGACCGTATCGCTGGTCTTGTGAAGCAGGTTGCAGACGATAATGTTTGGCTTGAGGGTATGATTGGTTGGCTTCGCCAGGAGGCGGGTCTTCGTGCTGTTCCGGCAATGATTGCCGCTGAAGCTGTTCATGCACGCCTGGAGGCTGGTTTGACTGGTGGTAACCGTGCCCTTGTTTCTGCCGCTATTGGTCGTCTGGATGAGTCTAGCGAGTTCCTGGCTTACTGGTTTGCACGCTTTGGTCGTAAGGTGCCGTCTGCTGTGAAGCGTGGTATTGCTGATGCCCTGAATAAGTCTGTTACTGAGAATAGTGTTTTGAAGTGGCAGGGTCGTATGGCTAAGGGTGCTTTCACTCTGGCTGATGTGGTGAACCTGACTCACCCGAAGCCGTCTGATAAGTACCGTGAGAACCTGTACGGCGCTATCATTGATTCTGCTTACGGTCGTGAGCCGAACCTTGAAGAGCTTTCCATCATGGCGGCTCGCCGTGACTTCTTGAACCTCACCAAGGAAGAGAAGATTAAGGTTCTTTCCGATAAGGAAACCGCAGACCATATCATCAAGGATGCGCGTCTCACCCATGAGGTAATTGCGGGTACTATTGGTGCTATCCCGGCTGAGGTTTGGGATAACCTCATTGACCATATGGGTTACCAGGCGCTTCGCATGAACCTGAACCGTATCAGCAACGCGGGTGTATCTTACGATACTATCGAGAAGATTAACCGTAAGTTGCGTGATAAGGACGCTATCGTGCGTGCGAAGACTATGCCGATTAACTTCCTTGCCGCATACAAGAACGCGCCGCTGGACTTTGCCGCCGCACTACAGGCGGGTGCTAATAGTGTGCTGGATAATGTGCCGGAGTTGCCGGGTCGTACCCTGCTTCTTCTTGACCGTTCCGGCTCTATGGGTAGCCGCCTTTCTGAGCGTAGCTCTCTGTCGCGTCAGGATGCCGCTAACATGTTCGCCGCCGCCTTTGCTCTGAAGAATAAGGGTCGCGTTGATGTTGTGGCGTTCGATACTCAGGTTGAGAAGGTTAAGATTACCTCTAATGACCTGTTGCGCGTTGTTGATAACGATATGCCGTCCGCTCGTGGTGGTACTGATACCGCTAAGGCTCTGCGTGAGTCTTACGATGGTCATGACCGTATCCTTATCATTAGTGATGAGCAGAGCCTCAACGCCCGTAAGTGGTGGGGTTCTGAGTACACTGTCGATGAGGTTCTTGATGAGCGCGTACCGGCTCATGTGAACGTCTTCACTTGGAACCTGGCTGGTTATGAGGCGGCTCATATGGAGGCTAAGGAGCGCCGCTGGTCGCTTGGTGGTCTGACTGATAAGGGCTTCGAGCTTATCCCGCTTCTTGAGCGTGGCATTGATGCTGGTTTCCCGTGGGAAAACAATGGCTAGTTAGCCCCTGACCTTTCGGTTACCCCTCTGGGTCGTATGACTCAGGGGGGTATTTTTTATACCTTGTTACCTATTTCACATGATTTTGAGTTGCACACCCCGCTATGGTGTGCCATAATGGTTATATAACAATTAGTTAGCCCCTATAAGGCAATACCCCATGTAAGGAGTACTCAAATGGCACGAATTACCCTCGGTGCATACGCGGTCATTATCGACACCTACGAAAATGACAATGAAGTAAGCGAAATTACTATCCCCGTGTCATTCAAGAACATTACCGTAACACGCGGTGACTTTGAGCGCACCGGCGACACTAGCTGGCAGGTCGTACCTAGTAACCAGCCTGTAGATGGAACCTTTATCATTGGCGGCGTTGCTGAGGGTGAAGAAATCCAAGCACTCGAAGAGTTCACCAAGAACATGAACCGTAGCACCCGCGTGAAAATCATTGACAGCTTCCATGATTCTACCGGCGGGCTAAGCGTAACCGTCGAATACTAGCAAAGGAACCCCTAAAATGGCATGGATTAGCTACCTCTGGGTAGAGCGAGTAGAAACCAAAACAAACGAAAACACCAACCTAACAGTGCAAGGGAATACGCCTCCCGTATCAAGCGAAAAGGTAGGCACTCTGGGAATCTCGCCGTCATTCTATGGCTTCAGGTGGTGGTTCGCGTACACCGATATTCATGGGCGCGAAATCACTATGAGTGGTCCTGTAAATGATTACGTAACCCCGAAAGAACTGCTGGAGTTCATCAAGAATAAGCCCGCAGACAAGCCGGTGAAGTTCACGGGAATCGAATACTTCCCCAACGAATCACCCTACGCAATCTTTGAATACTAACCGCAACACCCAATACCACCCCCTCTAGGAAACCCCCTAGAGGGGTGTGCTACCCACAAGACACCACACGAAAGAAGGAAACATCATGAACCCGTTCAACAAGAAGTACGAACTACTGAACATTGCTATCAAGTCCACTAGCGGCACCGTAGTCCGACGAGTCCAAGCCCTGCAAGACATCATCAACAGCGAAGGCGTGACCATTGCCCGTGCCGGTGAACTAGGCGGCTGGATTGAAAACGAACGCAACCTGTCCCACAGCGGCGGCGCATGGGTAGCAGATAGCGCCATCGTATCCGGTGAAGCCCGCGTACTCGAAGATGCTGTAGTGAACGGTAACGCCCGCGTAAGCGGTGAAGCGTGCATCACCAACCAGGCGCTAGTGACCGGCAACGCATGGGTCACTGGACACGCCGTAGTAGCGGGTAGCGCAATCGTAGGTGACAGTGCCCGCGTGCTCGAATATGCAAAGGTTATTCAGGGCGCCCGCTTGTACAACACCTCCGTAGCGCGCGGCATGTCCCGCGTTGGTGGTACCGTATACCTTACGAAGAACAATGTAGCGTCCGGTTTTGACCTCATCTTCAACTAGGCGTAGCACCTAAAACACCCCGGTAACAGTCTTAGCGTAACCTGAAATATGGTAAAATAGCTACTGCTACCGGGGTTGAAGCCCTACCCCCTGAAAGACGAAAAGGAAGCCCCGCATGACAAACCCGACACATGTTGTCCGAAACTGGAACGCCCCAGCACCCACCCAAGTAAGCAACCAAGCTATCATCAACCTAGAAAACGTGGCACAGCTAACCCATGCTCTCAATGGTGAAGTTCACCCCCGAATCGCGAACCTCAACATCACACCTAGCGAGGATGGCACCTACACCGGTGCCCAAATCGCGAAGATTGACAGGGCAACCACCCTAGCATACGCAGACACACTCAACACCACGACAGAAGAAGCACAGCTCATCCTGAAAGGACACCCGATGCCCACCATCAACCTCGCTACCCAGCCTGAACTAGCAGAACTAGCAAAGAAGCAGGAAGCTAACGAAGCTAAACTAGCAGACATTGCGCGCCGCCTACAGGAATACCGCAAGCTCAATGAAACCAAGACCGAAGAAGCAGAACTACTGAGCGAACGAATCCGCCAGAGCACCGCACCCGCATCAGACTTTGAACTTCAGCAAGTCATGCGTGAATACAAGTCATGCCAGAACATAATCGCCTCCAATAAGAACCTATACGACAAGTTGATTCTCGCCCACCAGAAACTCAACAATGCTGTACAGGTAACCCGTGACCGAATCCACGCCGAACACTGCGCCCGCGAAATCGCTTCCGTAGACAAGCAGAACAAGGAAATCGAAGAATACCTCAAAGGCATCGGAAACGAGGCACCCACCGGCGACACCATAGACGTAGCAGGTATGCTCGAAGGAATCTACAACAACGAGCTCGAAGATAACGACCACATCTTCGACAGCCTAACCCTAGAGCAAGAAATTACCGAACTGCGCAATACCCGCAACGATAAAGAGTAGGCAGACAGCATGAACAATACCAAAGCCCTAGACCTTCATGGGCTCACCCACAACCAATACGTATACCTAGAAGCACTACTAGTAAACATCACCACCGCCCGCTGGACAGGTGACACAAGCTTCAGGTTTATGCCCAACATAGGAAGCCCCGCCCCTTATATTATGGGGTTCATAACTAAGCCCCTCAATGAGGTAAACCTACTCAAGCTACTCTCAAGCGAAATCCCTCTCCTATGGGGTACCAGCACCAACTCGAATGGCACCTACCTACTGCAACAAGGTCGTGATGTGCGGTACAGCATCCAGATTAGCGTGCGACATGTACCAAAGGGTGAGCGGCTAGTCACAAATGCTCAGCAGAATAACGTACACACCACTAACGGCAACGTCATACCTGCCAACCTATGTGTCCCTAATTATGTGGAAGCACTCAATAACGCCTATGAAGGAACCTTGTTCCTTCGAGCATATAATACTATCACCCTACTGTATATGTCGCACAAGCACTCAGGGGCACAGCCTACACGTAATGACATTCCCACCCTAGACGACGTGCTAACCATGCTTGAAGGGTACGGGGACTACCACACCATCACATATGTAGGTGACCCTGCGACAGTCGCAAATACAGAAACACCTAAACGCTACAGTGGAGAGTCAGGTGTGGAACTAGCATACGACAACACGTCAAGCGAGGGAAAGTACTCTTTGAGGTACATTGCTGGTGTAACCTGCTACTATTTTTCCGTACTAGCAACCCTCTTTTTCCTAGCCTCGTTTGTGACAGTATTTTTCATGAGGGGATATACGTGGTTGCTTGCATGCGGCTTTGGGATGCTAAGTTTCATTTTCATTTACAGTACCGAAACCTTGCTTACGGAAGAAGAAATTAAAAAACTCTAGCTACCACGGGGCGGGTGGCTCTTACTGCCACCTGCCCCTAAAAACAAAACACCCCTAACCCTAGTAACGGAGAAACAAACATGAACATTTACTCAAAGAATAACAAAGTAGATGAAGAGCGAGAGTTTTTCGCGGGGCTATTCCTTATCCTCAGCTTTGTATGCATGTGTGCTACCCCCGTGCTTTGGCTTGTCGGGCTAATTGCAGTTGGCATAATCACTAGCATGGTGGCAATGGTTTCGGGGTTTATCGGGTGGCTAATTGCACCCGAAGAGTATAAGAAGTAGCGCCCATCCCAATAACCCCTGGTAGAAAGGTGAACTCATGGTAGATTCAGAGATTCCTAACAAGCCAAAGAATGAACATACTGAAATTGTTAGTAGCACAAAGCTGACGATGAAGGAGCGCTTCTACTCTTACTTGCGCTCTCATGCACCTTTTGCACAGATACTATTGAGTTTATTCTCACTGGGCGCTGTAGAGTGCCTTCTTGGTCAGGTTCCAATCCCGCTGTTTAAAATCTTCGAGGTTCTTGGGTTACCCCCTGGTTACCACTAGTGTCGCCGGGTTCTTGTTTATGGCGTTTTGTGATTATCTTATAAAGAGTAGTCGTAAACGGTAATTCACCCAATATTGGTGGGGCGCGGCATCTCAGGGGTTAAGCCTTTATAGATGCCATACCCCACCTATATTGCTATTTGTGACATATTTCACGGTATCTTGATTTGCAACCCATGCTAGAGTGTGCCATAATAATAACACAAACCGTATTTGGAATACTCACCCAATAGAAAGAAGGATACTATGGTACCCGCAATCACCACCCCTATCCGTAAGGCGCTCATGCCCGCAAAGTACTGCGTAACCAGCCGCAAGAACCCGGCAAAGCTGTACGATACCATCAAGCCGTCATACAGCCTTGAAGAAATTGCAAATAGTGCATACCACCTGGCAAGCGACGCATCTAACGCAGAACCAATCCGCGTACCCCTAACTGAGCTCATGGAAGAATACATCTTCTGCAACACCAACGGCGACATGTGCATCACCGAAGACCTAGAAGGCAAGTACCTGTGGTACCACAACCAGGAGCCTGTAGGTGAACACGGTAATGACGTAGTAAACCCCGCCGACAATATGGCAAGCTACTACCGCGTACCCCGTGATGAGTACTACCCCTACGAGGAGCCTATCGACAAGTGGCTCGATAGTGACCACCTGCATATCGTATATACGGAACGTGAACCCATTACTAAGCGCGTCGTAGAAGACTACCTCACCACCACTATCGGCGGCGGGCGTGTAGTAGACACCCATAACTACCTCTTCAAGTACATCGACACCCACACTAAGGGTGAAGGTCTTGCAAACCACGTATTCCTCATTGCAAGCTTCAAGGTACGCCCCTACGACTCCAAGAAGCGCCTGTCATTCAAGCTGGATAGTGAGCTTATCACCCGAAACGGATACGATATTATCCGCGACCTCTACATGCAGGACGTGCTCTCGACTGAAGACTTCACGGTGACCTTCAATATTGAGGATACTGAAAAGTTTGACGAAAAGACCCTAGCAGAAATCGCCTGGGAAACCTTCGCAAAGCGCTTCCACTTCGACCCCGCCGAAGGTGACCCCTACAAGGCGCTGTAAGCCACACCCACACCAACCCCCGCCTTAGTGGTACAATAACTAGGGCGGGGGTACACCCCGAACAGTAACGAAAGGAAACAACCATGTCACATAATTACAGTGCCGTATCACGCCCCGCCGGTGAGTATTACGATGAGTACCATAAGGGTATGATAGAGGAAGTAAGTGCCGCCGCTACTATCCGACAGGCAATCCTATACAGTACCCCTGGCGTGTCTGTGCACGACCCCTATGGCATCATGTGCCCCACTGACGAAACAATCCGCAAGATGTGGCATCAGTTCCTAATCGACGCATACCCGCTTACTACCACTGAAAGGTATGATGGGGCTGAATATCTACCTGGTGGCAGGTTTGAAACCGATGAAAACGGCATACGGAAAAACATTCTCAAGTACAGTTTCCATGACACCGAGTACCCCTACGTGTTCCCTGGGTGGATTCAGCGACAGTGCCGCAAGTATGGTGGTGAAGAAACCGCAAACATTAACATTCTCGCCTACCTTGTCGAATGGTGCAGTTTCCACTACAGCACGAAAACTGTTAAGAGCAAGTTTAAATATTCCATTGAAGACGTAAGTAACGGAACCCACCAACTCACCCCTGAGCTGACTGAGCCTATATGGAAGTACTGTGTCCAGTATGCTGTGCGCAATATTCCTACCCATAAGAAGGTTATCTGGGATAATGCTGTAAACTTTGGGCCTCTCATGGAACATGCAACCGTAGCTATCAATAATGGCACCTATGACGAGAAGATTTTTCACGGCGCTTGGACTGACGAGGATAGTGACGAGCTCATTATGAACACCCCTAACTGTGCGCCGCTTAACGCATACAAGGCGCTGGTAGGTAAGGGTGCAACCACCGAGAAGGAAAGCCAGGAAGAAGAGAGTAAGCCAGTGGGAAAGGTTAAGAGTCGAGTAATCACCCCTGAACGTGTGCGTGCCTTTGGTAACTACAGTGCGGCTATCAATGCCCTCGAATGGGGTGAGGAATCCCCGGAGGAAGAGGTAGGTGCATCTTGTGACCTGCCGGAAGAAGTGGAAGATGATACTATGCCGGAGGGAGTTGAGGCTATCTTGGAGGATATGGGCTACCTTGACTCTGTTCCGTGGTATTGCTGGGTTTTCCTCTTCTGTCTAGCCCCTGTTGTGCCGCTTATTCTGCTGTGGCTTTTCGCCGCAATGTTTGGCATTTTCCATTAGAAAGAAAAGGAATAGAACAAGTGAGCAATAACGTATACTACGCCTGCCTTATGGCTGTTGCGGACGCTGAACGATACCAGCGCATCACGCACAGCGACAGCCTGCGGGTGGCAATTGGTGACCTGTGCGAGATTCTACCTGAAGGCTTCGTAGATAACCCGCCTTATGTGACTAACGATTTTCAGGTCAAGCATAAGGCAAGTATCCTACAGCGGGAAACCTATAAGGCGCTAACCGCCTACCTGCCCGAAGAAGACGAAGAGACTATCTACAACATTATTACTGGAGCAACCGTGTACACCGAAACCAACGACCCGGACATCAAGAACCTACAGAAGAACCTTTCAGAGATGCGTGTAGCCGCTGGAAAGATTGCAATTAACCTGAATGAACTCAAGGTAGCTTCAGCCCTGCACTCTAAAGCCGCTGATGAGGCTAAGGCAGAAATTCGGGGCACTAAGGAAGACCTTTCAAGCCCCACTGTTCGCGCCTTGTCTGCAAAGCACCTGAAGCACCTTTCAGCTTTGGAAATTGTGAATGACGGTATCAGCAATATCACTGAACGTCTCGATAAGGCACTAGGTAATATTGGTGATATTGAGGTTCAGATTCTTCAGATGCAGTCCTATAAGCAGTTGAAGGAACTGACTATTAAGACCGCCGATTCTGTTCGAGCGCTAGATGGGTTGTGCCCCGCCGACTATTCGGGTAAGAAGGTTGGCATGTCTAGTGTTGATAGGGAGCGTGCCGCCATTGACGGACTTGCCGAAGCGCTACAGGGTGATGACTCTAACGCTAAGGCATACCAGGAGCTAGATAACCTTATGCTTGATAAGCACACTAAGGAAATTCTAGGTAAGAGCTAATAGGTGGGGAGCCCTCTTAGGTGATAGCTAAGGGGGCTTCCTTGCTATCCAGGGGGCATGTGTTGCATTTCACGTTGTTTGGATTTGCAACCCCCGTTAGGGTGTGTCATAATAGAAGTGTACCGCAGGGTTGGCTTGCGGTTAGCTTACACGATACCGAAAGGAACGCTACACAATGGCACACAATATGAAGTACACTATCGCAGGCACCGACCTCAAGGAGGTGGCACGCTTTTTCTCCAAGTTCACTAAGAAGAGCAAGGTAGTGCCCATCCTCGACCTGGAAGAAAAGACTGTTTCCTTCCGACTTACCGGCGACCCTAGCTACCGACTCATTGCAGAGAAGATTATCCCCGTAATCGAGGTTCTGGAATACATCGAAGTAAAAGAAGCCAAGCCGTTCGCTTTGGACGTGTCTAAGCTGACCGCCGCCGCAGAGCGCATGGGTGACAGTGAAGAGCCTATCATTCTTGAAGTACGCCACACCGAGGACGGTGATAAGAAGCCGGGTATCTCTTTCAAGGTAACCAACGTCCTAAACGTAGTACGTAGTTCCACCATCTCTCACGGTGCCTTCTATGGTACTAACCCTTACGAACTGGACTGGGTATATGCTGGTGAAATGATGACCGCAGACTACAACGAACTGTGTAAGACCATTGACGCTATCATGAAGACCGCCCACGCTAACCCTGTCGGTATCAATCACCCCCTGATGCTCCGTTACGAAGACGATAAGCTGTGCCTGTACGCTGTAGACCATTACCGTGTTACCGCAACCAAGGCTGATATGCCGTTCACCCTTGCAGAATCCGATGACCAGGTTATTGACATTCTGCGTGGTAACTTCCACAAGGATAATGGTCTAGCGCTTTCCGTGCACATTGAAGATGCACCCCTAGCGCACCCCACTACCGACGAAACCCTATCCTTGAGTATCGGTGCTGAACGTTTCAATAATGGTGCTATCATTTTCTGGCTTGCAACCACCGACACTGAGGGCACCGCCGTGTACACCCCCCTGTTCCGTTCTCAGGTAAGCGTAACCCATGAGGGTGAATACACCCCCTACAGTATTTCAACCCCCACCGCAGTGTACGATGCAATTAACGACTCCTCCATCATTTCCGGTGAACACCTTGTAGGCGGCACCGTAGACGCTAACGCCCTCAAGAAGGCAATTAAGCAACTCCAGCCTAAGCGTAGCAAGGACGGCTCCGGTGCACCTATCGAAAGTACCGCCCGTGCCGCGTTCACCTCCAAGAACGCCAAGGTACCCTGCCTAATCCTTAGCGCACTGGACGACATTGTATCCGTACCCCTGGAAGACGACTCCAACCTGGCACTACTTGACGAACCGTACAACAAGGCGGCACGCCCGAACCTCCGCAACCTGGAACTGGCAACCACCTACCACGGTTCCGCTAAGAAGTACCACGCATCCTACACTAATACCCGACGTGGCTTCATCTTCCAGATGGACTCCACCCGTGGCAACCTGAATACCCGAACCTCAACCTACTGTGCTTTCAAGGACTGGGAAGCTCGAAGCGAAGACCAGGACATTCAGTAACCCCTACCCCTGATAGCCCTCGCCCCTATAAACCATGACACATAGGGGCGGGGGTGCCCGTAATAACCAACCCACAATAAGACAAAGGAAACCCCTATGAGTAACATTAATTTCAACGACCTCGAACCCGGTAGCAATATCCTCACCGAGTCACCCCGTGTCCCCAAGAAGAGTCCTTACGAAGCAGACCGAGAATATCAGCTGTACACTGTCGTTACTACCGACGATAAGCAAGCTATCCTCAAGAGCAATGATGTTAGCGAAATTGACTACCACACCCTGTGGGTAGGTGAAGATAAGGACGGCACGCCGGTCTGCAAGATTCGAGGCAACACCGACTACAAGCAGGACTCTATTACGACGTTCCCCGGCGTATGGTACGTGTCTCAGCGAAACGCCTGGTCGCGAAACATTCCCGCCGCCATCAGCTCCTACAGCACCCTCGTAGCGGAAGTGTCATACCTCTACCACAAGGGAAAGTTCACTAAGAGTGACAAGAAGTACGCACAGGAGCTCTATGACATCATGCAGGGTATTACGGGTGCTGATATTGCTGATGGTAACCCAGAGAAGCTTGAGGCGTTCAAGGCGGCTCTAGAAGAGTTCTTCGACTCCATCAGCAATGTTATTATGAGTGACAATAATAAGCTGATGATTGCCCGCGCTAAGATGCGTGAATGTTACGACTCAATCCTTAAATCACAGACGAACTTCCAGCTACCGTCCCCTGAAGGTGAAACGGTAACCCTGGAAAAGTACGACTCTTACCCGAACCGCCTCGTTTACTCTGGAACGTTCAAGGAAGGCGACATCTACGTCGTACCCAAGGGCAATAATCAGCCTGCACCTGGTGATTTGATGTTCCCTGTAACTGAGATTGACGGTAATACGGTATGGGTGAAGGGCAATACCCCTGATATGTTGCTCGGTAACCTGTTCGTAGGCGATACTGACTCGCCTAATAATCTATACTATCGAGTTATGGGCGGCAATCTCCCTGTGCCCTTGGGTGATGTTACCCGCCTGCCAGTTGTCAGCTTTGAAGACGGCGCAAAGTACCTTGCGGAGGTGGAAGAACAGAATAAGATTCTGAAAACCCTACACCGAGAGCTGTGCGACATTTTCAAGGATACCCAGACTGAGGTTATTTATGCTACGTTCCGCCGCGCATTGCTGGAACTGCGGAGTGCTATTGATTGCGGCTCTAACGCGGCTCTAGCTCAGCTCAACACCCTCATTGCTGAGACTTATGATGCACCTAAGCGCGCTAAGGAAGCCGCTAAGAAGGGCACCCTTAGTTGGCTTCAGGTTCTAGTAGAATCCGTACTTGGTTAATCCCAGTTGATATACACCCCTAAAATACCCCTGGAAGGGCACATGAAGCCCTCTGGGGGTGTTTTAGGTGGAATGTGGATAAGGTGTTACCTGTGAATAATTGAAGGCTTAGAGCTAATTCTAGGCGTTTCGTAATTTGCGAAATATGGCATGGTGTGCCATAATAGATATATGCCTATTGGCACTATCCCCTGTAGGTATATACTAGTATTGAAAGTCAAGAAATAACCCCCCTCTCATACAAGGGGTATGGATAATTTTGAAAGGAATGTATCGTAATGTCTCGCACTCGAAAGCGACGAGTCCCCGTCACTCGACCTATCAACCGAATCTGGGGCACAACCCTCAAGTGTTCAAAGACTGGCAAGGTGGGATATAAGACCTGGCAGGCGGCAAACCTAGCACTAGCGGCACTACGCGGCAACTCTAAGCGCCGAATCGCAATGTTCGGTGAAGACTACCGCGAACGCAATGAAAAGCGCTACTACAGGTGTGAATATTGCCGCAACTGGCACCTAACCAGCCTCGCACTAACCATCAACCACAAGAAGGCGGCGGCATAATGAGCAAGAAGAAAAAGAAGTCTCAAGCTCCCGAGTCGCCTAAGCCGCCGGTACCCAAGCTACCAGAACCCACAGTATATGCCACACCTCAAGCCCTAACCGCATATGGGCGCACGCGAGGAATCGGGCGATACGCGGCACACCGCCGCCGCAAGAACAGGGACTACCAGACCCTAGCGGCTAAGATTGAGAAGCTTGTTTATGAGCGTGAGCACGCCCGTAACAACTCGCTCCAATACAAGAGTAGTAGGGCACGTAAGGCGGCTCAGAAGGCTAAGGTGTGCGTATTGCCGCGCGGTAAAATTGCTTACCGTACACGACGTGACGCACTGGAAGTGCTGGCTGAGATTAAGGCTATCCGCCATGAGCGGGAAAAGCTAGGTGTACGCACGCGAGCTCACCGCATGGAGCAGAGCGCTTATAAATGCCATGCCTGCGGGTATTGGCACCTAACCAGCATGAAGGCTGAGCGTAACGAAGAATCCAACGAAGACGAATAGATATAGAAACCATAACCCCTATGTGAGCTAATTCACCTGAATCTGGCTTGCATGGGGGTTAGGGGTGTGTCATAATAGATATGTACCCAGGAGATGTGGGGTACGGAAAACACCAACCAAGGAGTGAAACAATGGAAAACGACGGTATCATCACCGCAACCCTGGACGTATATGTCACCGAACGCGGCGCATACAAGAACACCCTCATTTGCTCCGACCCGGTAGACTACAAGGAAACCGTACCCCCTACCAAGTGGAACGTTCAGATGAAGCCCATGCCCCGCGTAACCTTCGCAAACCGCCCCGACGCTGAAAAGCTCATCAAGGAGCACTACGAAGGTTACAGCTTCAAGGGTGAAGACGGAACCGAATACGTTATCGTTCACCTCATGCACTTCAGCAGTGATGATGATTGCTTCGTCTTCGGCGCAGACCTCAAGGTCAAGAAGTAGTTATAAGCCATAACACAAAGGCGGGTAAGGCACTAGCCCCTTACCCGCCACATGTGCTACCATCAACAACACAGACAAAGGATAAACACAATGGATAATCATGATTACAGTCAAGAACCGGCAGTGCAAGAAGCCCGCCACGTCATCAATGCAACCAGCGACTTCGGGGCAGAAGTAATCACAACACTCATCACCAGCAAGACCCCCGAAGTCAAAGAAGCAACCAGTAAGCTCGATAACGAATATCTGAGCGCCCTCTACGCCGAAAAGGTAAACCTAGAAGAACTAATCAGTAGCGAAACCCTAGACGTTACCGCCATTACCCAGGCAACGGATAAGCTCAAGAAGAACCTGGAATCCGCTAAGCAGGCGGCACTCAACATGGGCGTAACCAGCCCGCAAACCAGCAAGAACTAAGAAAGGCACCCCTATGCGACACATGTACCTCCTAGCAGGCGCACCCGCAAGCGGCAAAAGCACCTTCATTCAGGAAGTAGTGGAAAAGAACCAGCTCGGGCGCATCATCTCATGGGACACCTACCGCAGTAAGTTCCGTGACCCCTGGGGCGGCGGCTCCCGTGACCTGAACACGATTGACGCATGGAGTATCGCGCCCATGAGTAAGCGTCAGGAAAAGTACACAATCAACCAGTCCTACAGCGACACCGAAATGTTCATGCAGATGGGTGAAACCATCTTCGTTGATAACACCAACACCACCAAGAAGAACATGTCAGGCTTCCTTGAACTAGCCGAAAAGTACGGTTACCGCACCTGGGTAGTAGACGTACAGGGTGACCTAACCCTAGAAGAACTCAAGGAACGTAACCGCGCCCGTAAGGGTTACAAGCGTATCCCTGTGAATGTTGTTGAACGCTTCTACGAGAACCATATTCAGACCCGTAAGAGCTTCAATAACCTATTCCGGGACACCCCCTATGTCGTAGGGCTCATCACCCCTGACGAAGTTCTACCGAACCTTGCCGTAGGTGCGAACTTCACCGAAACCACCAAGGACAACCTGAACGGTGAACCTGTGAACCTGGCAGACACCTACAAGCGTGTCGTACTCATTGGCGACATTCAGGGCATGGGCAACACCCTAGAGGAAGCTATCTACGACATCGACCCTGACGGTCTATCCTCATTGGATACGCTGTGGGTATTCATGGGTGACCTGTTCGACCGTGGAAACAACCCTGTCAAGGTAGCAGACCTAGTGTTCCCCTACCTACAGTCCGGTGCCCCGAACGTAAAGCTCATCAACGGCAACCATGAGTCACTACTCATGAACGTCATTGCAGGCGTGAACGACAACAAGGACGCTAAGGAAACCCTGGAAGCCCTCACCAATGCAGGATACACACTGGAACAGATTCACACGGCAATTCAGAAAGCAGTACCCGCCGCCGAACTGAAACTAGAAAGCCTCCAGCCTGACCACACGGTAGCAACCACCCACCTGTACCTATCCCACGCAGGTGTACACCCGAACCTATACGCCAACTCAACAGCAACCACCCCGCAGGGTGAATTGGTAACCGGCGTATACGCATACCCGCTCACCTACTGGGAAACCGGGTACAGCACCTACTACAGGGCACGCGACGGGTACAGTAGCTACACCGAATGGGCACCCGCCCTCAACACCCTATACAGTAAGGCGACCAAGGCACACAATAACGCCGAAGGCATCAAGGGTGATACGCTCATTGCTGTATGTGGTCACCGAGGCGGATACGGCGACCTGAACCAGTACCAGAACCTCATTCCCCTAGAATCAGAGGTAGAATACGAGCACGGGCACCTATCCGTCATGGTGTACACCAACCATGAAGCGGCATACGCAAACGAAAACGACCAATACAAGCACGTATGGGTTGGACAGCGTAAAGAATACGCCGGGGACAGTGACCGTGTACGCGACTGGGTACCCAAGCCGCTCGGTGACGCACCTACCGCGTAAACCGTAACTCTATAAGCAAGAAGCCCCTAACCGTTCATTATCGAATGGTTAAGGGCTTCTCTTCGCCCGCTTATTTGAGATGCAACACCCAAGACAGTTATCCTTAGCTATAACCATGTGATATATGGTTACATCTTCAGGGGTACGCCTTGAAGGTAAATCAGGAAAGGAAAACATTTCTTGAAAAACAGTAGCAACCCTGTTATTCAACGGCAACTAGACCCTGAAACAAGTATTCCCGGCACCTGGGGTGCAAGTACGGCACCCCTAACCGTCGGTAATGTTGCCTCTAAGTCATGGTTGGCTCTAGCGTTCCTCATTGCGGGTGCTGTGATTGGTTGGCATGTACCAATGGCTATCGCCGTCGTCGCCGCAATTATCGCGTTCGCGCTAGGACTATACCTAGTGTTCAAACGCACCCCGCTGGGGGCAGGTAGTGTACTGACCTATGCGGTTATTGAGGGCATCGCCCTTGGTGCCGTATCAGCGGCTTCTCAAGCGCGGTACCCTGGTATTGTGCTTGCCGCCCTATCAGGTACAGTAGTGGCGTTCCTTGTAGTGCTCATTGCGTTCATGTTCGGTCTTAGGGCTAACCCTAAGATTACCCGCATTGTGGGACTCATGGCATGGGCTTACATTGCTTACCTGTTCGTTTCGCTAGGTATCGCAATGTTTACCGGATTCGACACTGGTAGCGTTTCCGTGATGGGTATCCCGCTTGGTGCTATTCTTGGTTCCATTGCTGTTGGTATGGGTGTGTACTACATTCTTGTAGACTTCACCGATATTACACAGGCTGTACATTCGGGTGCCTCTGAGAACCTGGCGTGGACTCTTGTGTTTGGCTTGATGCTATCTATTATTTGGGTTTACGTTGAGCTTCTTAGGGTTCTTCGTTACGTATGGGGCGACTAGCCTAGTTGCTAATTGGATAACGTAAATTCCGTAGGGGGTTTGCAGTTGGTAATCACTGGCTGTAAGCCCCCTATTTTCATGCCTATAACTTAGCGCGGCTCATTTCATATGGTTTCGAGTTACACAAGGGATGGGGGTGTGTTATAATAGTTTGCGTAAAGGTTTGTTTTACTAGCACCCCCTCTGGCCACAATTAGGTAAAGCCAATGACCCTCACTAAAACTCTACCCAAAGCAACCGGTCGCCGTGACATCACTACGGCAACCGGTAAGCTGTATTTTATTTACGGTAACGAAAAGCAAGCTATCGAAAACGGTACCCCTCTGCCGCTTACTGTTATTCTTAATGCCGAAGACCCGTGCAACCCGGAAGAAACCCTATACCTACGCGACCTATCCAACCCCGAAACAGTCAGTAGGCTAGGTGAGTTGGTGCGACAGCCCCTCGGGTACGCCGCAAGCGCCCAAGAAATCGCTAACGCTTACCTACAGCTCGCAAACCAAACCCCGGTACCCCTAATGGGTATTACAACGAATGACACTAAGGACACTGTAAGGCTAGGTACCAATATCTACCCCGCCGGGGACGGTAAAGTGGACACGTCATGGGTGAGTATGAGCACTATCTTCAATAGTGACGGATACGACCCTAGTATCGAATATGCGCCACCAACGGCTCTAGATGTAACCGTGGATATTACCACCTATAGTGACATGACCCACCCCGGTTACAGCCACGGTGACGATAATCTTATCCCCGGCTGGTTCCACTGGGGCATGAAGAACTACGACACCCTGGAATGGGAAGTGTATATTGGCGACCCTGACCACAACCTCAGACTCGTGTATGGTGAAGTAACAGTCGCAAATGGTGTAATCCACCCGAACATTGGAATCCAATATTTCGACCACGCCCTAGTAGGACACCAAACACCTCCATTCACTGTGCTAGGGGCACGATATGACACCCAGCCGGTTATGGAAAATGGTATAATGGCGTGGTACCCCGTAACACTAGCAGTCTAACCACTAAGGAAGGAAACACCTACCAATGGGTAACAATATTCCCGTAAACCCGAAAGCATCACCGCCGGACACTACCTTTACCGCTACCACTGACATTATTCTAGGTATCGGTAAGCCTGAAGGTGAACCACTCACCCTAGACACCCCCATCGCCGTACTACAGCGAAGCACCTTCACCAGCGAAGAGAAGACGCAGTACGCGACCGGGCGACCCGGTAGCTGGTCACCCGGAACTATCGGTGACCTATTCCCTGAAGCTACCGAAGCTACCGTGGGTGCTATCACCACTGAGCAGGTCATGGACGCATACCTAGCAACCGAACCGCAGTTCATCTACCGAACCACGCTAGGTGCTGAAATCATCATCCTTGTAGTCCACAACCTAACGAAGCCCACCCTACCTTACCGTGAAGCAACCGAGGAAGAAGCAACCACCCACGACAAGGGCGAAAGCATCACCACCGACAAGTACCCTACGCGAGTAATCGCTGAGGGTATGGAAGCAACAACCGACGTGTACCGCCCCGCCCCTGACGTTATCCTGAACCTGGTTAGCACCTACAATGATAATGCTGACATGGTAAACAGGGACGCATACCCCGGCTGGTATGTTTGGAAGACTGTAGACGGCAAGCTCACAGCAAACGTAGTACTAGGGGCACCCCTAGCCGAAAACTCGACACTGAACCTTCTCGAAGTAGAAGCAGGGTATGAGCTTGATGGTGACCTAGAAAACGCCGCCGAAAACGGGGAAGACCTACAGGCACTACTTGGTCTAGACTACTGGGCGAAAAACCTGGCAGACATGGCACCTACAGGTTACGCCACGATGGGCGTACTACCCGGACACCCTACCATGACTGAAGACGGGTACTCATGGCTCCCCGTGCTACTGGCAAGCAAGTAAGCCCACCCATAACACCTAAGCCGCCCCGGTCAAACCCTGAAACAGACCGGGGCGGCAACCCAACCAACAGACAGGAAACCACCTATGAGCAACATCAACTTTCAAGCACTCGTCAAGCAGGTGCGTGACTATGCGGAAGGAAGCATCCCCGTAAAATCGGCAACCATCAACGCTGAAGCTGTTATCCAGAACAGTCTCTACCCACGGAGTGCAACACACCACAACCTACTCAACACCATTAGCGACTTCCGAAAGACCCTCAAAGAACGAGGATACGTAACCTACGGCGAACTAGCGAAGCTCGACGTAGCAACCCAAGAACTCTACTACGAATCGTACAAGACCGACCTGGAAACCATTAACCAAACCCTCAAGGGAGGAACCGTGTTCACCGAAACCAACAACCCCGCAATCGCAAAGCTTCAGAAAAACTACCTCACACACCTGGACACTCTGGCAGACCTTGCAGACCGCCTACAGGTAGTCCGTGACAACCTGAAAGCATACCAGGACGAAAACGCTAAGCTGACCGAGACTATCCGTGCCAGCAAGGAAGATAACGACAGCCCCCAGCTCATTACCTATATGATGAAAATTGAGGCAAACAAAACCACTATCGAATCCTACGAAGAAACCCTCGGCACCCTCAGTAAGATGTTCACCAAACTACACACCGAAGCTAAGGGCATGTCCGGTCGAATTGAACAGCTCACCCTCACCGAAAAGGTAGCAGAAGCAATCAACCAGAACCGACAAATCCTCGAAAGCTACAACAACCTCACCACCAGTGGCGACACTATCAACGTTGAGAAGGAACTAGCAACTAACCTCGCTAAGGTGAACATGAGCCTAGAATCAGACCCGAACATCGAGATTCTAGACAACCTGGCATACGCACAGAAAATCGCTGAGATTAAGAAAGGCAAGTAAACAGTCATGAACAAGCTCGACTTTTTTGGTGTAACCCAGAAAGAGTATGACATCCTCGACCTGTTCCGTGACGCTATCGCCAACACCAAACAACTCAACACCTCATCATGGTATGCGGTGAATGTTGATACAGAGAACCATGAGACAGCCTACCACCTATGCGACGGCTACGACGTGGACGCTCTTCTATATGCTACAGGTAAATACAGGAAACAAGGGTTTGCATCTTGGGAAGGATATTCAGCTGAAGAGGAACTGTGTGAGGTGGCAGAATCTAAAGGCGCAATCGCCCTACATAATGTACGTATGGAAAATCCAGAACTGCATGATAGTGGCGGATACCGTATCCTCGTTCGGGATGTTGCCGTCAAGCCGCTCAATCTGACAGAAATCCTAGCCGAAAACCCGACACACATCGACACCAATCCTTATTACATTCGTGGTATCGGTGGAACAATTAGGGTGCGGGGCGATAGTTCTGACACAAAGTATCTAGCCAACCACACCCTATACGGGGCAATCACCAGCAACTCTGGCAACGAACTAGAACTAGGCAACCTTGGCGATACGTGCTACGCCTGCGGAAAGGGTATTAAGTTCGGCATCAAGGAACAGTACCCGCTACTCACTAAGGAACAGCAGGAAAGCACTGTTGGTCGAGCCTGGGGTCTATTGGAAGCGTTGTATAAGGACATTCGTTCACGTCGAGGTGATTTTAGTGAAATCCCATCTGTAGATGAAGTTCTTATGCTCGTGCACGGGTACGGTGTATTCCCCGAACCGGAACAGGTGAAGGGCAAGAGGCAGAAGAATAAGCGAAAGCTGACAGCAACCCCTAAACAGCACCGAGAAGTAGAAGCAAACCTACAGACTAGTGAAGCGGTAGACAAAGATACCCGAAACCACAAAGAGGGAAAATCCAAGCGGGAACGTCGCCACGCCATAGAAACAGTCGTTTGGATTATTGTTATCCTTGTATGGTGCACACCGCTAAATCATCTAGTGCCTGGGCTTGAAAGCATCAGCCCTGGGATTAAGCTCATGGGCACACTTGCTCTTATGTTGTGGGGTTATCGTATCCTCAAGTTCTAGAGCTGACCTAACTAACACAAAGGCGCTCACCTCCTAAATCCGGAGGCGAGCGCCTTTTAATATGTGGTGCATTATTTAATCTTCAGCTAGTCCGATTGTTTCACGGATAGCCTTATCTACTGCATCCTTGAACATGAAGGATACTCGGTTAGGGTTCGTACACTTGAATAGTTCAGGAATGACAGTGTTTTCAACCTCGAACCACGGGTCACCCTTACGAACGCGGGCAAGCTCGGTAGACAGTAGCCATAGTGTCGAGTCGTCTGCTTCGGGGCTAAGTCCGTGAGTTACCGTAAACATCTTGCGTAGTGGCATCTCGGCATCATTTGAGATTGCCTGCGGAATGTACGGGAACACGTCAGGGAACATGTCACCCCACGCGGGGTTTACACCCATCTTGCCGTTACTCTTATTCAGGGTGAAGGTTGCACCCTTGCCAGGTTCCACTAGCTCGCCATGCTTATTGACAAGCCAGAAGCTAGAACCATCAAAACGTGCCTGAACGTACTTACCGTCAATACCGTCGGGTGCAAAGTATACGTGCGGCTCACAACGCTCATTCACTGAGATAAGTGCTAGAGGCCAGGTAGATGGGTTATCAGCCAGGATTTCACGGTTCCATTCAGGGGTCTTACTGTCGCCCGTGGGGAACTGTACGTGTGTATCGTTCTTCTTGCTGATTTCCATGATTTCCACGAAAGCGTCCTTGTATTCTTCCATGAAACACTTAGCCAGCTCTATGGTGCGCGCAAGGTTAGCGCGGGTGGGTTTGGGTTCATTGGTGAACTTCAGGTCTTCAATTTCCATGAGGTTATTCCTTTCGGCTGTTACTTTCAGTGCCTGTAATACACTAATTGCTATTGGGCTTATAAATCATGCTACTATTATAACACATGAAAATTGGGGCTGGGTTCAGACCGTAACTAATCTTTATGGAAGGTTTCAGTAAAAGTAGAAACATGGATATTCAAAACATTCTAGACACCGTAGTTCACGCACTGTCTCTAGCAGGTATCGCTGTAGCGGTATTTGTAGGTCTTATCATTGTGTCATTCACCCTATCGGTGACCATCACAGCCGGTTTCGCTTTCACTTTGAAAGAGATTCTACTAGGTGACGACGACGATGACGATGATGACGACGAAGAAGAGATTGAGTGCGTATGCGGCGAGTGCCACATTGACAATGGAGCAGATAACGAATCCGGCGAAGAAGACCAAAGCGAAGACAAGCCAGGGGAAATCTACCCTATCGCCTTCACCTTCGGCAGTGAAGAGTCACCCAACAACGGCGTAGCAGGAATCACCCTGAGCCAGATTGGGTACACAACAACCCCCACCTTCATGCAACAGTTCACCACCGCCCTCATCACCCCCGAAGACGAACTCAAGGGAAACATTCTAGGACAGTACATGGTGGCAAGTAGCATCACCCTAGACTCTTTCAGTCACCTCATCGACCCGCACGAACTAGCAGAACAAGTGAAGAAGTGCGACACTGAATATGAAGCCGCCTGCGAAGCCGTGAAGCAGTGCCGTAAGGAACTTATCGCCTGGGGTAACGTATCCAACGAATCCATGCAGACCCTACAGCAGGCTAAGCAGAACCTCATTACGGCTGTTAAAGCGTCCTACTTCACCCCGGAAGACGAAATTAGCCCTATCAACGAGTAAGGTAAACCACTGTGGCAAAGAAGCACACATGTGCTAAATGTGGTATTGAACGCTCATACGACGCATACACGGCGAACTGTGAAGCGTGCACCAACTACCATAAGCAACGCGCATACGACAACTTCCCCAATAAGTACCTAGAAATGACCACCCGCGCGACAGCTCAACAGCAAACCTGTGAGTGCGGAACACCAGAACTGGAACTTAACGACGACTGCAAGCAGTGCCAGTACAGGCACTATTGGTGGTGGACACTCAATATTGCCCACAGCCTATGGGGAAACCATAACAAAAGGCGAATCGACCCACCCTGTAGTACATGCCCCGCTTCCCCCTGGAACGTAACCCCAGGATGTGATGGTTGCGCACAGCGAGCCGCCACAAACAAAGCCCTCGATAGGCTCTGGAAGCTTGCAGACCTGAAACCCGTACCGTGGACTACTAAAACGTGTAAGAGGTGCTACGCTCCCGCAGGCGTATTCACCCCTGGGTGCCACACCTGCAAAAGGTCAGCGAAGGTAGCAGAAACCAAAAAGAAAGCAACCCAGGTAGGACACAAGGCTTTCCAACTGGTATCCAACCCCGGCGGTGACACGACCCCAGGTGGGGTACTATGCTACACCTGTTCCTCCTACGCTTCCGATACCCCACATGCGCCAGGCAAGGATGATTCAGCAGTAGTATGTTTGGTTAATTCCAGGGATTTCTACCGCCGTAACCCAAACCCACCAGTAGATAAGCCACTATTCCCGGTAGTACCTGAACATTACTACTGTGCCGAATGTGGCATCAAGGACACATACATGTTTGATGACTGCAAAACCTGCTACCAGAGGCATTATCTACGGTGGAAGTACGGGAAGCCCACCATGTACAGCTTCTATCTGCAATACAAGCATGACGAGAAAACGAAGCCTTACCTTTGCAACGGTGTGAAAGCTGACGGAACCACCTGTGATACACCGACTATGCTGTTTGCCGACGGGTGTGTGAGGTGCTACAATCGCTACCAGAAGCGGGTTAGTGACCTGCCGGACGGCACAGAACTAGCCTACCCGTCACCTAATGTTGCAATCAGTGAATCTCAGCGCTGGCACACATACAGGATGGGGCGATTAGAAGAAGCTATCCCGTATCGACCACTGAAATTTACACCTTGGAATATGACCGCCTGGGCGAATGTGGTATAATTTTTTCATGCGAGGCGCAAGCCCGCGTCACAATCCACAAGAACACTAAGGAAAACAGTATAATGCCTTCTAAGAAGCCTTTTATCTTCTCCTACAACACCGGCAACGATAACACTGCCGTACACCAGGACGCGCCCTGCCCGGTCAAGGACGTGCCCGTCTATTTTGCAATCATTGACGGCAACCTCTACGTGGGTAAGAGTATCGCCCGCCGCCTCTACGGTAATGCTATCGCCGGTAACTATCTCAGGGGTAAGGTGAAGAAGGACGAGGAGTTCACTATCACTACCCCACAGGAACACCGCGCGAAGAATCTTCGACCCCAGGAAACGTATGTGCCTATCCGATACGTCATCTCCGCTATCGCCGCCCGCAAGGACAAGCTCGAAGGTGCCCAGGGTATCATCAACTGGCTCCAGTCCGTCCTGTATGAGGTGGTACGCTACCACCCGAACACCCCTGTCGCTATCACCGCGAAGGGTGACGAGAAGAAGGCACGTGAAGCCCGTGAAGGTAAGTATAAGCATGTCGCGTTCCGTGTAGATAACCCCACCCGTTATGTGACCCGCACTAATGGTGCATCACCTAAGCTTTTTGTCCGGTTCTTCCATGACGGTAAGGGTAAGGTGTTTGTGGCAGTAACCGACATTGCACGTATCGCTGGTTACGCCCCGGCAACCTTCCAGAACAAGATTCGTTTCAGCAAGTATCGTGGGCGACTTGCCGCCCACAGGTTTGATGAAGCTATCAGCCCTCTCGGTGGTACCCGCAAGCTTAATGCTATTGAAATCCGTGACATTCTAGAGTTCCTAGAAACCCACGATGAAGCGCCCGGCACCAACCATAAGCACGCTATCGAATGGCTCAACACCGCCTTTGACACTTTCAAGAAGGACTACCTTATCCCTGACGAGATTCAGCCTGCACCTGAGCCTTTGAAACCTGAGCATGTGCATATCCCCGAGCCTGCACCCCGTGTTGTCATCAACAAGGAAAAGAAGGTAGAAGAGCCGCCCGCCGAGCCCGCAACTGATGAGCCTGTAGAGCTTGCAACTGATAAGGTTGAACCTACCGAACCGGCTAAGGTAACTAAGGAAGCTAAGGCTGAGACTAGCAAGGTAACTAAGGGTAAGACTATCAAGAAGCCCAGTAGCGCCAACAAGCCTTGCAATGACGATAAGCCCTGTGGTGGTAAGAAGTCTTGCGGTGCTAAGGGTGGTTGCCCCGGTAAGGGTAAGCGCACGGCTACCGGCGCGGACATGTCGGAAGCGGACGTTGAAGCAATGTGTGACACCCTCGCGAAGCTGTTTGAGGGTAGCCGCTCCGGTAAGCCCACCAATGAGTCGGCAGGTGAGTTCCGTGACCGCCTCGTGAACCTTATTGATATGGTCACTGTTACTTGTGTTGCCGCCTCTAGTAAGGATGTCCCGGCATCTGTCCACCAGGAGCTTCTGGCAATGCTTGCACCGGCACACAACGCCCTGCGTAAGCTGAATACCTACAGCAAGGCATAATAGAATAGTGAACACCTTATAGGTGGTATTCAGTAGAATAAGCGCCCCACATACATCATCTAGTATGTGGGGCGCTTTAGTGTATCCACTTTCCTATGGGTCTTGCAGACCGTATAGTGCGTATGCCCTCTCGCTATTGTTGAACAGTGGCTCATATGTAGGGTCTTCGTTACCGAACATCTCTGCTATGTAGTCAGCTATTTTGCGGGCTTTCATATCGTCTACGCGCGCACGTTTTTCACGTTTCAACATAGTAGCGAAGTCGTATGCCTCACAAGCTAGTAGCTTATCGCGTCGCCGGTTCGTGTTCCTTGCCGCCGCTACAGCCGCCCATGCCGCAACATACACGCTGGGGCGGTGGTTTCGGATATATGCCGCCCACGGGTTATATTCGGGCTTGCCGCCGGGTCGCCTAACCATTTTTGGGTACACGATATTGCCGATGGCGATAATGTCGAACAGCATGTCAGTTTGGGTTGCCCATTCTTTCGCATAGATGAGCTTGCAGTCACTTTCAGCACTATGGTTTGACTTCCATTTTCGAGGTATGGGCTCATCAAGAATAATGAAGATGTCCTCGTCACTGTTTTGGGTAGCTAGTCCGTTTGCTTGTGAACCGTAGTATCCGTAGGCAACTATATTCTCTGCCCTGTATCCCTTGGAGGCTACGTGAGCTGTAATTGCCGCCCATGTAGGGGTTTTCATTGCTTTTCCTTTCATGGAGTGAATATATAGGTTTATTATACCACTATTTGAGATTTTTCGTATTTACCTTCCCTTGTATGCATACTTTCCCAAAAAGTATGCTATGCTCATTGCATGATATGACATAGACCACAACCTTAAACCCTAGTTGGAAGGTTTAAGCTTACATAAACCTTAAAGTTGAGGTTAAGTAATATTGTAGCTATGCATAAATATTCTGCATACAAGCATTAACTACTACTTGAATGAAAGGCTATCTCTTTTGAAGAGCACTAAGCTTTACGCCGTGGCTTTCGCGGCACTAACCCTATTCCCCTCTACCTTTGCATCTGCCGCAACCGTAGGCTCCAACCCCTGGGATAACCACCACGGAGAAACCGCACCCACCAAGACGGTAAGCACCAGCAACGGTAAGCCCTGCCTCGTGACCGGCTACCGCAACGTGCCCCTCAACCCCGACGGCACTACTGTTAATGCCTTCTGTTTCAATAACAGTAATGAGACTAATGAAAAACTGTCCCCCTACGCCGCTATTGATGCCTCCAAGACACAAGAAGACCTTTACAAGGTTCAGGACACCGGCATTTGGGGTGCAGGTCAGCAGGTAGCACGTGACACTTTTGCCTATCAGAAACTCCCTGATAACACGCCCGTGCTTGAGAATAGTCAGAACATGAATAGTCAGCACCTTGTATACAACCGCACTATCAATAAGTGGCTGACCGCTGAAAACGTGAACCGTAAGGGTGCTGGTCAGGAGCTTATTCCTACTCTCACTGTTGATTCGTCTAACCCGAACCAGGAATACGTAGAGGTCGTATCGCGTGATAACCGCGCCCTCACCAGCGAAGCAACCCGCCGCCTCACTATGGGTAGCCGCCCTATGTCCCTATGGTACCTAAAGCACCCCAATCCCTCTGGCGATAAGTCTCTAGCAACCTACGACACGGCAACAGGTCTATGGACTTCCATGTTCCACGTCATGCAGGACGCACCCGCACAGACCTACAGTACTACGGCGACTATTAAGATGTCTGAAGACGGCACCGTACCGAATGTTGAGAAGTGGATGGGTGCTAAGGATGAGTCTGCCCGTAAGAAGGTGAACTACGACACCGCGTACTTCACTAGTGCCCCTGTAGAGGGTAAAGCACAGACTGTTGATACACAGAGCGCACAGCTTCAGGCTGTACCGGGCGATAAGACTACTGCTAAGGATGGTCTAACCCCTGTCTATACCCCAAATAACCATGTCTCACCGTACTCTGCTGGTGACACTATTACTATCCAGCCTTATGCGCGTGACCTCAAGTATGACCGTGACATGCGATACCCTATCGGACGCGGGCAGACTTTCCGACTAGTAAACCCTGTCGATGGCGTGACCATTGACGCACACACGGGTGCTATCACTGCTACCCGCGCGGCGGTTGAGAAGGCAGGCGGTACCCTGAACGTTCAGATTGAAGCCGACTGGACTCCTGTCATTAAGTACTCGTCTGGTGGTTTCATGGCTGGTATCCCCAACTTTGGTGGACTAGGCGAAAACAACTACTGGCTAAACCTTGCATCTGGCACTTCGTCTGTTGTGGGCATGGCTAACGAGAACACTCAGATTGGTATTGATGAGCTCCGTCGCGGCAAGATTGAACACGCCCTGTCTGTGACGTTCCCCAACTACCAGCGCGGTGCATCTTTCCCGGCGAAAATGGCTGACGGCAACATTGATGCTACCAAGTACCCGGAGGCACCTCACGCTGGTCAGCGTTGGCGCTTGCCTGCCAACTTTGATACCGACGGTTATCTGCGCTCTATTGGTCTTGACGGGGATAAGATTCTTCGTATGCAGATTGAAGCCGCTAAGGAATATGGTGGCATCGTCACCGACCGAAACCTTGCAACTATCGCCTTCAACTTTGAGTCCGGCTGGTCTTATGCTCCTGCCGCACGTGAAGGTAAGAACATTTATACGGATGAGACGGTTGAGGGTGGCTGGTTGAAGAAAATGTTTGACCAGCATCAAGGTAACGGGGCGTTCCCGTGGCAGGCTGTCCAGTGGATGCCAATGAACTACGCCGAACTCCCCGAGGGAAGTAAGGGCGTTCAGGACACTACCGTGAACTGGGCTACCAACATTGCACCTAGCGACATGACGGTACGCACATTCATACCTGACCGTGTGCATGAGAACGGATACGTCGGACACGCCACTCACACTGGGCGTGATGCGCGAACACTCACTGTAAATAATCCCTTCATCACGCCTCTTCTAAGGGCACACTTCGAGGAAAGCCCAAGCACGATTCTTCCCCTCGCGTCAGATAACGGCATAGTTGGTGGTGAAGAGCTGGGTATAAACATTGCCCCAGTGCGTGAAGGCGTATCATCTACATACCACCTGCCGGTAGCGGGAACCACCCCGACGGATGCCGGTAAGCGCTGGGCGGCTCTGGAAGATAAGAGTGACTGGGGTGGCACCGCTGTTCCTGAGACAGACCCGAAGAAGCAGATTATCCGCCAGGCTGGACGTGAAGACGTGTATGCCCTCGACCCGAAAACAAATAAGTGGTTCTTCGCGAAGGACGGCAAGAAAGACGGCTACGCCTACACAGCTATCCCGTACACCATCGGTGGCGTGAAGGAAGAGAACCCCTTGGCGGCTTCCGACTACCCGCGCCAGATGATTGGTACAACCCAGGTTGTAGATGTACTCCGCAACGATTCTACTAACTTCGGCAATAACAACGGCACCACTCTAACCAAGGTGAAGCTGTACGACCTGCAAGGCAACGAAGTTACCGAGTACGATGACGGCATGGCGAAGTACAAGGTTGTAGATGTTCCCGGCAAGAACCGCCAAGGCATCCAGGTGACGACCTACCAGAAGCAAGGCTTCACACCTACCGTATCTTACTCAGCTGTCCGCTCTGATGGTGTTGTATCCGCTAAGGGTGCCATGACTCTGTTTATTGGTGGCACTACAAGTGACGCAATTACTAACGCTCACAAGGCGGCTACCAGCGGCGAAGCGGCAACCCAGCCGGTAAACCCCGATTTGGTGGTGACCGAGAAGGGTGAGCCCGAGGTTGCTACTGAGAATCCCGAGTTTACGGGTGGCGTAAATGGTGTTGAGCCTGCTATTAACGAGGTTCCTGAGTACACCGGTGGCGCTAACGCTGTAGAGGCTGACAAGAATACTCAGGAAGAGTACAAGGGTGGCGTAAATGGTGTTGAGCCTGCTGTCCACGAGGTACCTGATTACACGGGTGGCGTGAATGACAGTGAACCTGCTGTTGCTGACCCGAAGGGTGAGGCGACTGTCCCGGCTGAAGCACCGAAGACTGATAGCGTTGCACCTGTAGCGAATGATGTGACCACTAATAATGTTTCTAACGTACCGGTCACGGAGCCTACTGCTGAGGGTAAGCCTGAACAGCCTTCGGGTGATAAGCCTGAGGAGCCGGGTAAGCCGGTAGAGGCTAAGACTGGTCACGATTCACCGTCTAACGTTTCGCCGCTTGTTGGTGTTGGTTTTGGTGCTCTGATTGGTGGTGCTGTGGCTGTTCGTCGCCGCGCCCGCATTGAAGATTAAGCACCTTCTTTCAATTAGTAGTTGAGTAAGTAAACCCCCTGTATATTGCATGTGTGATATACAGGGGGTTTCTTGCTGTAATTTATTAGCGTGACCTATTTCATATTATCTCAACTTGCAACCCGTATTAGGGTGTGCCATAATAGTTATAGACATCAGGAGATGCTACCCCACATACAGACCAACACCCCTAAAGGAGGCACCCAATGGACAAGAACCTCACCGCCCTTAACGACGACGTAGCACGCAACGAAATGCTACTATCCATGATTAAGGACTGCGCCGCATACTGGCGTGTACAGCTCACCAAGGCACGCCTTATCCTTCAGCATCGACTGCACCACGTAGGCAACACCGCACGACCCCTGGCACGCGCCCGCCGTTCCTACGAGCTCATCAAGAAGCACTTCTTGTCACTTCTTAACCAGATGCGAACCTACACCACGACCCTAAAGGAACTGTATGCGCAGTACAGCAAGTTCACCACCCCCTACTGGGTACACTCCGAAATTAACGTATTCTAGGCCCCTTAAAGAAAGGCATTAACCATGACTACTAAGACCACCAAAGCTACCAAGATTGCATCTCTTGCACTTATCACCATCGCCCTCGCTACCGGTTGTTCCAAGGACGTTGCCACTAAGAACGCAGAGAAGCAGAATAATGGAAACGTTACTACCACCGTAGTTGAAACCGCCACCGAGACGGCACCCGCAACGGAAAACACCCCCGAGCCGGTAGTCACCCCCGAAGCGCCTATTGACCCTGAGCAGACCTTCACCCTCGAATCTGCCACCATGCAGAACCGAGCATATACCGACTCTGTTACTCGACCGTACCGATTCCGTGACGGCGACACGCAGAACGGTAATGATAATGGCAAGATTGTTGCAGAAGGTCACACTATCCGAGCACTTAACAGCACGACCGAGGGTGAATCGCACACCAGCTACAAGGTGACCATTACCTACACCATGCGTTCTAACGACGGTAAGATTACTACCCGAACCGTGGAACGTGACAAGGTGAGCGTAGTAGCAGACACTCAGGACGGCACGGCTACCGTGACCGCAACCAGCCGTCAGCTTCAGGACGGCGACATCACCCTGCATGTCCCTAATGACCTTGTAACCGTCAATGGCAAGGTGAACCTGCGAGACGTGGTAAACTAAAGCCACACCCCTAAGCCCCCGCTAGGAACCCCCTAGCGGGGGTGCACATCCAAGGAAAGAGAATCATGACCGAAGAGTTCACAGAATACAAGCCGTCCCACACCAGGACTATCCCGCCTATCAATGCGTACATTGCCATGTGGTCAGATACGCTAGGTCTATATACCCCCGAATCATATAAGGGTATCCTGGGGCGCTATAGCTACGAGCCCTACAAGCAGGAAGCGCCAACCTTGCTGTACACGGAAGATGGTAAGACTCTTCAGAACCGCACTACCGGCGAAATCGTAGGCACCCTAACGGAACGTAAAATCGGGAAGTTCTACCACTGGCACTTCCAGGGCGTAGAAGTTGATGGAAAGAAGCCTAAAGCGGCACCCCTACAGGTCATGTGGGCTATCCGTGGCACTGAGGAAGATGCCCTAGTGTTCGCTCGTGAACGGTACGGTCTTGGAACCCTTGAGTATAGGATGACCCTTTACGGTGGTAGTTATGCCATGTGGAAGCTTGCAAGCCTTTACATGGGGAAACGTAAGCACAATATCAGGCTTGATGAGAGGGAAATTGGCTACCTGGGTTACCGCCTATTCTTCCTCCGTCAGTGTAACACTGAAGAAGAAATGCGTGAACTTGTAAACGAGGCGACTGAAACGACTCTCTTCCTGGTTCGTAAGGTTATCTATGAAGCCGGAGCACGGGCGCGCCGTCTAGTAGAAGACTTCCCCACTAGGGACTCTGAGAAGTATGCAGAATCAGCCGCCCCAGGATTGAACTATATGGGTGACCTGTACGTTACCCTCAAGGAAGGCGAACCCCGTATTGCAATGCTTGCCGATGTCAAGTCAGGGCTAGACGCTAAGACTATCGTAGATAACGCTATCGGTGAGGCTCTAAATCAGGTCGATAAGTACAGTGAAGAGTATAAGGAAGACCTGTACCGTATCATGGCTCTATCACCTACTATCCAGTAGTAGCACCCTCAGTAAGAACCTGCCAAGGAATCAGCACCCCTTGGCAGGTTCTTGCATGTCCGGTGGTTTATGTTATACTTGCACATACAACCACACGACAATGACAAGTTATCTCTGAGAAAGTCGAAAAGCATATGACCACACCTAAGCCCACAGACCTACTAACCCTCAAGGACTACCGCCTACTCACCAGCTCCCTAATTGATGCGGTACCCGGATACGACTGCACCGAAGTACGTAAGAACTTCTACCGAATCCACCCAGCCGATACTCCGCTACACCCTGAAACCGTTGAAGAAATCACAGCAAACGCAACCAATGAGAACCCCGTCACCATCTCCGGTGTACCCCTAACAGGTGTAATCGACTACGGCACACTAGGCACAGTATGGCTAGTAGACACCACTAAGCTAGAACCGGGGCACCCTACACGCACTAGCCGCCACATCTTCACAGAACCGGCAACCTTCAAACGCTACTACACGGCAGAAGGTATCCGCAAGCTCAACAACGAGAAGCTGAAAACCCAAGACCTGAAGACCGCATACACCGAGTACGTAGCAACCGACCGCTCCGCATACCACCACGGAATCCCACAGGAAGACCTGGACAACTTCATTGCACACGCCCTAAACCCCCGATACTATGTCGGTGAAATCCCCGAAGGTTGGGAACCACCCGTTGTAGAAAAAGGGCTAGAAGGTATCATGCGACCCGGCGCACTAGTCTACAAGAGCAATATTCAGCTAGGGAACATGCTCGTCGGTAGGGCGCGAACCCTATCCGGCGCACATGAACTAACCCGACAATTCCTAGAAGAAAGCAAAGTATCACCCTCCAAGCGTGCCCTAGACCTGCAAGGCAAGGAACGCTACACCCTATACACCGAACAGCAAGCAAAACTAATCCGACGCTGGAATACGGCAAAGGGCGACGATAAGCAGGCGTGCATTGAAGAAGCTAAGCTACACTTCCCCGCCAACGCACCCCATGAAGAGCTTTACATGTTGCCGCCCCGCATTAAACGGATGCTAGGAAACGCAAGCGTCACCGTATTGCGAACCACTCTCAAAAAGCACCGCCCTGTAGGTGCCGTCGCACCCTACGGCTCCAAGCGAGACTCCTCCACCGAACTAAGCCTCAAAGACATGCTATTCAAACAGGAAGACGCAGAAGCAATCATGGAAGCAGTCAAGAATTTAAGCAAGAGCCAGTGACGCACCTTACAGAAATTTTCTTAATTTCGACTTGCAATCTATTTCGAGAGTGCTATAATGAATATGTGACCGCATGATAGAGGTAAAACTTCATGTGGTGCAAGCGCCTTTAGCTCAGTTTGGCAGAGCGCCGACCTGAAGAGTCGGAGGCCACTGGTTCAACTCCAGTAGGGCGCACGGTTACAAGCAAGTGCAAGCTGTAACCCCCTGGTGCCGCAAATGGAAAACGGGGGTAGGGGGCTGGGCGACAACCTAATGCACAAGGTGCCCGGAACTCGACCCGAGCGGACTTTAAACCCCGCCGCCTGTTGGTTCGAGTCCAACCCAGGGTTCTACGCCGCATCACAAAGCGGCTTGCTAACACTAAAAGGCTATAGTGCAGTTAATTGTGTTGGTATAAGTGGCGCATTAGTTTACCGGCAAAACACCTGTCTTCCAAACAGGGGTAACGGGTTCAATTCCCGTATGCGCCTCGCAGACTAGGAACATCTAGTCACATACCTCTTTAGCTTAACTCGGTAGAGCACCGGTCTCATAAGCCGGAAGGTGTCAGTTCAAATCTGACAGGAGGAACTAGTGTAAGTGTTATACTTGCAGTAAGTAGGTAACCTCACACGAGGTTCACTTGCGCCCCTTTAGCTCAGTCGGTTAGAGCACTTGATTCGTAATCAAGGGGTCACCGGTTCGATTCCGGTAGGGGGCTCTGGGGCACTGATTGCCCTTATAACTGAATACCCCTAGTTCAAATGGCTAGAACAGCGGTCTCCAAAATCGCCAATATCGGTTCAAGTCCGGTGGGGTATGCGTAAGCGGTGCTTATCTTTCTTACTGGGAGCGGGTAGGCACCGCTTTATTTCTTGCTTTTTTTGCTTTGTGTCTCGTTTCACATGGTTTCGGTTTGCAAAGCTATAAGAAGTGTGTCATAATAGATTTATCAGGTGATGAGTTCACTAATCACATACTCTTATTGAAAGGGATTTTAAGCAATGTTCTCTACGGTGATTAACCGAATCCGTGAAGCACTCAACCGCCCCAACCCTAAGCAGGGTGAGCATGTGTGTGTAGGTAAGGATAAGTGCCCTTACGAGTCCAAGAAGGAACACTGTTGCATGGCACCCGGTAATTGCCCGCTTGACCATGCGGCGGCAAGTAATGAAGCTGTAGCTCACGCGCATAATGACGCTAACATGCCGTGGGAGGGTTATGAGCCCGCTCATCATGATAAGTAAGAAATAGACACTATATAAACTTTGAAAGGAATCCATAATATGACGATGCCTAAGCCTGGAACTATGCCCGCTGACTACCTGCCGGGTATTACCATTACCACCTATGAGGCAATCAAGACTCTGGGCGGCGTTCCTAACAATAGCTAAAGCGACAAGTAACCCCCGCCTTTTAGAGCGGGGGTTTATCATCTCAATTAGGAGGTAGAAACCGTATGCAAGTATCAGACCTTGGTCTGCGTTCACCTACCGAAAGTGAACAGGAAGCGTATATTGATGCGCAGGGTACTATTATTGGGTTGGCACCCTACCTAGCGCCTATTGCAAGCCAGGTGCGGCTCTCTGTGGCTGAAAACTTACCGCAGGCATATATTGACTCAGGTTGGCGTATCGTAGTCCCTACAGTGGCTCTCAGGGGCTCTCAGGGGCAGTATTTGCCGGGTATGGTTATGCGTGAAATTTTGCGTATGGCAACTTTACAACCTGAACGCACTAACCGTAGCGGCATGACTGATGAACAGCTGACCCGCCTAGCGTTTGACCTTGAAATCAACGAGCACCTACACGCCCTACAGCCCGTAATCCGCCTGAATCCCGAGGTTGATAAGCGCCCCGAAGATTACGACCAGCCGGACTACAGTACAGCTGAAGAGCTTTACAGTGCCCTGCGTACCCCTGAAGAGAATCAGAGCAATACGGGCGGCGACACCCTACCCAGCGGTGAACCTGAAGGTACTGAGGAGGAGCCTGAAACCCCTGAAGGTGATGAACAGGAAGTAGGTAGCGGCACTCAGGAGCAGGAAAGCTTCGTAGACGAGAAGACCCTAGAGGCGGCACTCGACCAACTAGGCGTGCAAAAACTGCCAGACATGGACAAGACCCTAGCACAGCAGAACATGCAAGCCCTAGCACGTCTAGAAGCTATCAATGAACGGCGAAACCAGCAGGCGGGCGGTCAGCTACTCGACTGGATTCTAGAAGAAACCGAATCAGATAAGCCTAACTGGAAGTCAGAACTAACAGCTGTTGTTCGCCTAGCCGCTTCTCAACGTAGCCGTGGCTCTATGCGCCGCACCTACCGTTCCTACAACAGGCTAAACGGAGTCATGGGTGGGAAGATTATCTACCCCACCCGCCTAAACTCCAAACCCACAATCTATGTAGGTATCGACACGTCAAGCTCCATGCTTGAAAAGGGTGACCTGAATAATGCCGCAACACACCTCGCGGACATTCTAGAAACCGTCAGTGGACTAGCAGACATTTACAGTGTCTCTATTGATACGGACATTCACGCTATCCAGAAGCTCTTCACTGTAAACGACCTAACCCTATATGGTGGGGGCGGCACAGAACTAGCGCCATTCTTTGACGAGCTTAACAGCTACGAGCAGGGCGGCAACAGGAACGCCGGTAAGTCCGCAAACCTGGCTATCCTTGTAACCGACGGCGAAGCAGACTGGAACCAAGTCAAGCTCAAGCTTGCAGAACACCACACCTACCAGACAGTTATCCTCACCACAAAGCCGCTAGAGGAAACGGAACGTACAGCCCTAGAGCAGGTGATGAGTGACCTACCTGTTGCCGCTCAACCTAAAATTATTGAGGTTACCCCCTAACCTCAAGCCCTATACCACCTGTAGGGGCACTTCTCCTACAGGTGGTATAATTAACTACGAATCAATCGCAAACAAGCACAAGAAGGAAAAACATTGACCCATATTATCCGCAAACAGCCCGTACCCCTAGATAAGGCTATCAATGCAGTAAAGATGCAGGCAACCCCCGCCGTTGCAGACGACGGCACCCTCACTCCCGGTATGCCTGTAGGTTTCATTGGTTCGCCCGGTATCGGTAAGACCGCGCAGTTCGCCGCACTTGCGGAAGAGCTCGGATATAGTATCGTGTCGCTCATTGGTGCGCAGATGACCCCTGAAGCACTCGGCGGTATCCCCTCAGTAGGTTCAATCGACATTGAAGACCTAGAAACAGGTAAGGTGACACAGGTACCCGCCGCCGTCTATCTCAATGAGGCGTTCCAGGTGAAAATCCGCACCCACCGTAAGGTAGTTCTACTACTTGACGAGTTCAGCAACTCCACCCCTGACGTGCAGGCGGCAATGCTGAAGCTTCTCAATGAGCGCCTATTCCCTGATAACTCTGAAGTGCCTGCGGAAACGATTATCGTACTTGCAACCAACAGCACCACCGAATCTGTGAACCCGTCACCTATCCAGCTGGCAACACAGAACCGTGTCTTTTGGTTGCCCGTACAGCAGACCGTGACCGCTTGGGCACCGGGCGCACGAACAAAGTGGGGTAAGCCCACCCTGAAGCATGAGCTTGATGTTCGTGAAGCTATCGTGAACTATATTGTCGAGAACCCTTCCGTGTTCTATGAGCCGAATAACGCTATGCGTATCTCCCTTATTGACAAGAACCTAGATAAGAACGCCTACGACGCTACTGTCTATGCTTGGCGTTCACCCCGAAGCTGGGATAACTACATGGAAGCTTTGGCGCGTATCCCGCATGACAACAAGGCAACTTTCCTAGAATACGCTGTTATGGCTGGTGAAGGTATCATCGGTGTGCTGGGTACCCAGGCGGTCTATGAAACCCTCGCAGACTATGCCGAAGCACATATTGGCAACATGGTTACCCGCCTTACGCCGGAAGCTATCTTCGCAGACCCGCATGGTGCCCTGAAGTCCATCCCGGACGACGACGCAAACACCGCCGGTAGTATCGCGACCCGTTTCACCGCTATCATTACCGAAAACGGTACGAACACCAACGGTCAAGACGAGAACATGCACCGAATCGTGCAGGCACTCAACTTCATTGTGCTTGCAGGTAACCCGGCACGACCCCACAAGGCGCTACGTGTAGCTTTCAAGCCGACCATGACAGCCGCCAGTAAGCTGGCAACCGGTACCGGCATGTTCCTATCCGTCCCGTTCTCCATCATGCCGAAGGAACTGAAGAGGCTCGCCAAGAGCGCCACCGGCAACCCTGAGAATATTACCCTCATGAACCTTGTGAAGGTTGTAGAGCGGGCAATCTACGGTGCATAACACCCATACATAAACCACACCCGCCGGGACACTACACCACCCGGCGGGTGCCGCCATACCACAAGAAAGCAACACCCTATGACACTAGGAACCCACTACACCCCCGTAAAAGTACACACTCTCACATGCCAAACCCTACCCGTACACATCAACACCTCACAACACGACCCGCACGGAACAACCCCCATCCTAGAACCATTCCAAGAAGCAACCACCCTAGAGCACATCCTACAAGCAACCCTAGCCAGGAAAACCCCGCCCAGGTTCAAAGTCACCCCCAACATCCACAGTGACACAGTAACAGCCACAATATCAGATGACATTAGCACAGCGCTTAACGACAACAACCTCACCCTAACCATTCTCCTAGCGCCCGAAGATAAAGCTTTCATTAACGAAGTGACGCACAAGGGCATGAGTGCTGTTATATTTGGTATAATAGAATCACCAGAGAACGTGGGTCGCCCCTACACTATCCAAGCGAAACATGTTATCGCAACAGGTGGCAACACAGCAAAAACTGTGTTATAATAGTTCTGGAAATATTAATCAACAGATAGGAAACCCCTACCATGTCCTACGACTCCGAATATCAGCGACTCCGAGCACGCCGCAAGAAGCGCGAAGCTGAACGCCGCCGCCGCGAAAGCTCCAGCAACTCCAGCTACCCCAGCGTATTTGGCGACAACAGCTACTACAACAACGACAACGACTATTCGAGTAGCTACGACTACAGCTCCTCGTCCTATGACTGTAGCTATTCGTCCTACGATTCGTCGTCGTCCTATGATTCAGGTAGCTGTTCTTTCGACTAAAGAGCAACCCATCTAGTTACAGTAAGTAAGCTAGATACACAAAAAGGTGAACCTTTCTGAATATCAGGAAGGTTCACCTTTTCTTTTACTTCTATTTAGTTTTGACTGTGCATCAGATGTTTATCGGGAAGCAACCTGAATATATTCAGTGATGAGCTTATCTACTAGCGACTGTTGCACCTTTTCGTTAATGTTGATAATTCCGGTAACTTCAGATGCCGCAATGTTCATGCGTTCAACATCATCCTCACCCCAATGTCGGCTGGCGGAAATAACACCTGAAAGGCGTGACATGTGCTCTTCTGTGAAGTCCTTAACAAATACTGCTACAGCTTCCGGGTCTTCCAGCCATGCGGTAGCCGCCTTAACACTGTGGAAGCCGCCGTCAAGAAGCTGGTCAGCACCACCGGTACGCTTGCCTGGTTCGACAGTGAAAAGGGTAAAGGTCTTCTCGATGCCGGTGTGTGCTCCAGTAAAGGTATTTGTTACTGTCACGGTGCGCGGCGTGAACGTAAACGTTGTGCCATTGATGAGGTAGTGGAACTTATCTTCTGGCTGATTATCTGTAACCAGTACGGTCACAACCGGCTTACCGTCTACCTCTAGTCGTTTAGCCGTGTATGTTAGACCACTTGAGGTCAATGAAATATGATTAGTCATAGTGTTTTTTCTTTCTGTGGTTTGAGTTTCTAGATGGTAGCATACCGCCGGGGCGGACTTCAATCTTAGCACACTTTGCATTGGCAAGAATACTGTGCTATAGTTGTTACATCAAGCGCCGTTAGCTCAGTCGGTTAGAGCATCACTCTTATAAGGTGACGGTCGTGGGTTCAAGCCCCACACGGCGTACTTGCCCGGCTATTATACCACAACACACCAACACACCAAACAACCACCATAGTAGCCGGGCACCCCTAGCCCCTGTAGCCCAATTGGTAGAGGCAGTGAGCTCAAACCTCACGTGTTCCGGGTTCGAGTCCCGGTGGGGGTACCATAAATAGCAGTTAAACCATACCAATATTGGTATAACCCTCGGGTTTTTTCCATAATTGGTATGGTTTTTTCATATCTCAAGGTGTTTGTGTGGGTAATCACACGGTTTGGATTTGCAAACAGATTCAGGGTGTGCCATAATGGAGTTAAGAATTTTTCATGACTAACAAGGAGTAAGCACAATGCTTGAAAACCCGTGCCCCAATAATTGCATCGTATGCGAGCACAATGACCGCAATGAAAAAGCCCCTAAAATCTATACGGGCATTGACGAAGCGGTAACTGACCTGGTTCTCAATGTCCTCAACGCAGGCGACGGCAATGCGGAAGACTTCAATGTAGACCCTATTGCTGATAAGGTCATCCTCTTCAATGACACCCCCTTCATGAACCATCGCGGCTGGCACCAGAATCCCGAAATTAACGACGACCAGTTCTGGGAAATTGCCGTAGCAAACCTAAAGGAAGTAACCAATAATGCATAACAATAAGTACACCCCCCTCAATCTCAACAACGCAAAGAAGTACCTCTTTGACCTATACAAGGACGAAGCTACCGCAAACCGAGTTCTAGCTTCCATCGGCTTCCCCTTGGAAGAAGTAGTAGAACAGACCGCAAATGCTACCACCGAAAACCCGGCAACCCTAACCGGTGTAGTCGTAATCCGCCCCATGTCCCCGCCGCTCGACAACCCCGAAGGTGAGCTAGAGGTTGCAGACTTCCCCGCCTACACTACCCCCTACTTCCTGGACGCATACGACCCTGAAACCAACACTACCGTATTCACTGAGCCGGTAGATAACTTCATGCCACACCTGTACTCCCTGGGTACTTTCCTGCGATACTACAACCGCACCCACCGAAACACCCGAATCGCCACCAAGGACTTGGGTGCAAGCAAGCACCGCCTACCCGCCAACCTCCTTGATGTAATCATTGAGAAGGGTTACGGTGTAGTACCCAACGACCAGCGAATGAAGCGCGCTATCCGACTCACCGCGTCCGGCGCTAAGGCGGCTGAAGAAGCGCTAGTGACCATCACTAACCCGGCTGAACAGCGTTTCTACGCCCCGAGTGCAGTCTATGCGGCATTGGGTAGCAAGTCCCTCGGAGCACTGAATAGTCGTCTCAAGGCTCTTGGTGCTGAAGGTCTACTCGCCCCGGCGTACATTGATAAGCGTAACGGCAAGGGAATCTACACGGACGAGCAGGTTCGTGTTGCGGAGCGCTTCCTCACGAAACGTGCTACTATTGAAGAGTACAATGCCGCCTACGGCAAGCAGAACCCCTGTATCGTATACACGAACAAGGCATCCCTAACCGAAGCTCTTCTACTTGCTACTGGCATCTATGAACTCAAGGGCTTCACTAGTGGTGGTGCTGGAAGTCGTGTGTACGTTGAAACTAACAAGGAGAACTAACATCTCATGGAAGAACCCCTAAGCATTGAAATCACTACCGAAACCCTAGACCACGGTAAGTCGCGAATCAGTGGATACTTCACGGTCACTATCAAGTATGACGCTGAAGGCAACTATCTAGGTGTAGAAACGGAAGAGGCGACCCCGGCACCCGGCAAGTCGCGCCTACCGCACGACGTACTGAAGGAAATCCACAACGCGGTAGAGCACACTTCAGGGGCACTTCCCAAGGAGAACGCGAAATACTACGCGCACCTATTCAGCAACGCCGTTTTCGTCATCAACAAGTACCACGGACTGAACGTGCTACGTACCAGTGAGCCTGTAGAAACCGTGTACCTAAACGGTGCAACAGATTACACCATCACATACTGTGTGGACGGCTGGATTTAACCCCACCACCCAATAAGGAAGACCCGCTAGTTACAACTAGTACCTAGCAGGTATTCGTCCACACCTACCTATAGGAAGGAAACCCCCTGCCATGCTTGAATCTGTTATTAAGATGATGTTCCGCCACAAAAGTGTTGAAGCACGCCGCTACGAAGCGCACCTAGCAGAGATTAAGAACCTCATCACAAAGGGCAACGAAGACCCTGAATCAGTGAACCCCGCCTACGCGCTCATGGGTACATTCCATGAAGACCTCGATAATGAACCCGTTTTGCACAGGTATCGCCTAGTAGTCCCGGAATCTTTCGATGAGGTAACGGAAAGTGTGGGTCGTGATATTACGGTGGCGGTACGCGCCCACCGTAAAGATGCTGGCGAATTTGCGGAAGCTATCACCAAGACCACCCTGGCAGATAACCTTGATGTCACACGAGAAGAAATTACTGAAGCCCTTCTTAACCTCGATTACACGCAGATTCTTCGCCAGGCTTACGCGGAACCTCTTACCTTCAGGGAAGTATTCATGCGCCCGGTCACACGCAGTGCCACAACTATTATCGCGGACGAAAACGAAGCACAGAAGCGGTTCGTCCACTATTTCGCTAAAGCAATCGTCTGGGAACTAACCAAACTCTCAAAGCGCAAGCAGACACCCGAAAAAATCTAAGGAAGACAAAACGTGTGAATAGTGCAACATTTTTTATTCTATGCACCTTGTTTGTAATACTTCTTACGCCGCTAACAGCCATTGCTTACGTAAGAAGCGGCATGAAACTTACAGTAAAAGATGAAGACGACAATTATGTGTATCCAGATGATTATTTCCATTACCTACATTCCTGGTTTCCGGCAATTGTATTGGCGGCAATGAATATAGGCTTGTTTGCCAAGTACGGCGACGGCTCAACTATGACACTCACTATTATTGTCATGGTCGCTCTGTACATTCTAGGGGTTATTTGGGGACTAGTAGCGCGTTATTTAGCCAGTAAACTATTGGCGAATGGCTGGAACCCTTGGCTTACCCATCTTATCGGGGTGCCAATTCTTGTTGTCTTTGTCGGTGCTCTAGTCTTGAGTAGCTTAACCCTCACACAACCCGAGGTTTCTCGGGCACCAGTGGCACAATCTTCAGCTAAGGTTTAAGAGTTGTCACAGGGATATCTGTGACCTATTAATTACAATGTAGAGGCGGCAGTCTTGGTTGCCGCCCCGGAAAGGTAAAAACATGAATGGTGCAACGGTAGTTATTCTAATCTTCTTGGGCTTCACTCTTGTACTATCCCTATTTGGCTTGGTTGCGATTAAAGCAGAGGGTCTACGACCGGAACCTACTCTAGATGAAGAAACGGGTGACCTTATATGTAACCTTGATTTTGAATACTTCCGGGTTTCATTGCTCCCCACACTTGCGACGAGCGCCGTAGCCATGACTCTACTGAATTGGTACAATAATAAATGGGTTGCTTTTATTACCCTGGTTCTTAGCGTGATTTGGTGCTTCCTATCTATTAGGCTAGGCGAGAGTGCCATAAAACGCGAGTGGAACCCTTGGCTTGTTCACCTTATCGGCACCCCTATATTTGTTGCTGTGATAGGTGCCCTAGCCTTGAGTGTAACCCTCACACAAGACCCGACACCCAAGCATGGGTATTCGTTTTCAGGTGACGTACCTGGTGAATCAGTAACCCTTTATATGGATGCGAATGGTGGTGCACACCGTGAAGAGTTGAAGCGCCCTATCGTTGGTCAAATTCTCCAAAACCATTACGTGAATGACGAAACCGTATTTTGGGACGAGAGGAACACTGAAGGTAAGGTAGTGTCCGCAAACGCCAACAAATCTGATGCGCTGGGTCGTGTTTACAATCCTGTTACCTTCATCGAAGACCTCAACCCCGGCGATACACCTTACGTTGTATCCAAGGTAGAATACAAGCTAGATAAGGGTGTAGACCCTAGGGATTACCCGTGCGCTACCCATAAAACAGATGCCTGCAAATCCGGTAAGCTAAACGCCACTATCGTTAGCGAAGAAACCACTATCCACTTACCCAAGGGCGAACGCAACAAGTACGTTAAAGAACAGCCCAGCAAAGATAGTGGGAAGTAGCTCGTAGTAACTAATCGACCAGCATGTGTTAGAAAGGCACTACTTTGAAAGATATTGAAACTTTCCTATGGGACATAGGGCTCCGCTTCCTTATCTCAAGTGGTATCGCTCTGCTTATTACCGCTTTCTTTGCGTTTAAGACGCGCAAAGACCCGGAGCTCATCGCGGAAGCTAGGTATAAGACTAGGGAACGTCTCGATAAGAGGCGCGAGGCGCTAGGGCGCGAGATGGAAACATCTAAAGAAGCGGAAGAGGAATACTGGAAGCTGGGTGAGGACTTGTCATGGGAAAATGAGACTGAGACTATTACTCATGAACTGCCCACTGAGATTCGCCGCAAGCTTGACCATATTAACACTGTGTCGGGTGCGCTACGTTTTGTTGGCGGCTTATTCACCCTAGCCGTATTCATATTCCTACTCGTCAGTGGTCTATGGATTGCCGCCCTCATCTACGGTATCTTTGCCCTAGCAATGGGTGTTTCTATAGATTCCCACAAGGGGGACGGTCTAATTGAAGCAATAGGTGCTATCATTTTCAACGCTATCCTTGTTACTATTATGTTGTTTGGTGCCCAGTTCTGGTACACGAATACACCCCCTAAAACAGGGTTGGCGACTTACAGTGTAACCATGCAAGAAAAGCAGGATGGGTCTTATGCGCCTGAAGGTGAACAATTCAAGCTTGTAAGCGTGCTGAGTAAGTCTAACAAGCAAGGTTACTCTCATTATGCTTGGAGCGAAGGTCTATCTAATGGTACCGTCCGTACTGTGACTAACTACGCGCGACAAGACGAAAACCCCGGCGAAAAGGTTAAGAAAAACCTGGACATTATCGAAGACCTGCCAGAGGGTGCTGAACCTTACGTGACACATGAAGTCGTATTCAATGTGCTTCAGGGGAAAGATAAAGACACGCCCCTATGCACCAAGGACTCTTACACCCTGCCTTGTAGCCATAGGAACGCTTGGACAGATAGTGCAAAAGCTACTGTTCACCTGCCCAAGGGCAAGTACGCTGATTACGTGAAGATTGACACCGCCGCCTAGAGCGTGGTCACCTGAAAGTTGATACCCCTACATGGTACCCCGTATATGTGCGGCTACCTGTAGGGGTATTTTCGGGTATAATGAGGGTGTTCTAATATTTTCTTTTGAAAGGTGACATCTCATGATTGATGTACACAATGCCCTTGATGTGTTCCTCTGGCTTCTTTTGACCGGTGTCGTGCCCACTCTTGCTGTAGTGTTGGCAACCTTGATTACTTTTGCCATATTTTCGATTCCTGCAATGATTACAGATTCGGATGCTCTGGGGTGCTTTGCGCTAATTCTTACTTTTGTTGCTCATGTGGCGTTCGTTATTGTTGCTTTCATTAATCTACCGTGGTGGCTTGGCTTGTTCGGGTACACTGACCCGTATCTTATCCTTATGTCGTATATAGTTTTTGTGCTGGGTAGTTCTGGGCTGGCTCTTGGTTTTACTGCATCTAGGAGCTAAACGAAATGGGGGGGGGTATTACCCCCCCATTTTTTTGTGTATCATTGGGTAACTTGCACAACAAGCCATAGTATGCCATAATTAGTTACAGCTATTTATTCACCCCATCTTGAAAGGGAAAACCTATGAATCTTCTTGAGAAGTATCAGACTGAGTACCAGGACTCTGTGCGCATCAATTACCACGAGCCCACGGGTCTGTACATTCTGAAGTACCTGCATAATGGTGTTGATTTCACTGACCCGCTTATCCGTATGGCGCGTGGTCTAGTTCTCGACCGTGACGGCAATATCATCATGCGCGGCTTCGACAAGTTCTTCAACCACCGACAGTATGACACGCGCGAGACTGTACCTGAATCATTCAAGGTAGAGTTCACGCATCTTATTGTCCCGGATGCTAACCATAAGGTGACGTTCTGGGAGAAGTATGACGGAACCTGCATTACGGTAGGACTATATAATGGTGATTACCTTATTACTACGCCGGGTGCTATTGAATACCCTAAGTATGCGCCGCGTATCCGTGAGCTTCTAGCTGAAATGCCGCAGGTTAAGGAATGGCTAGAGGCACACCCCGGTCATGCACTCATCTTCGAGTACATTAGCCCCGATAACCTTATCAACGTCCGCTACAGTGAAGAAGCACTAGTACTTCTAGCGGTAACCGACGTTGATAATGGTGCTAAGCACCCGCAGGTAGCTGTTGAGCTAGGCAAGAAGCTTGGCTTGATGGTTCCTGCCGTGTATGAGATGAACATGCGTCAGGTCGCTAAGATTCAGGCTGAGGCTAAGGACATTGAGGGGTATGTTGCTGTGAACCATGCAGGCAACCTTATCAAGTTCAAGGCTGATGACTGGTTCAAAAAGGGTAACGCATATATTCACCCGTATATTCGTATGGACTCCATTAAGAGTGTTGCCACTGTTATTGAAGCAATGCGAGATGACACTATCGACGATGTGATTGGTCGCCAGGCGGAACTTTCCTCTATGGGTGTTACTGACCGTCTGACCCCGGTAATTGCCGCTATTGAAGACCTTGTTCAGGAAACCTTGAATGTTTCAGCTGAGCTTGCCGCTAATCTCAAAGCGGCTAATGGTAACCCTGAGCTTGAGCATGAAGTGCGTGTCGCTTTCCATAAGCGCCGCGACATTGAGGGCATTATCACTTCTACCGCATGGTTGAACTACAGGAAGGGTATTCACCCGCTCGAAAACTTCGCCAAGGAAGACAAGAAGTATAATGTGGCACGCCTCATCATTGACCGGAAGAACAAGGTCACCAAGGAGTAGCTAAGCTCAGTGCCCCGATATGGGTTACATATGTAAGGAGCCACCCCACCCACAGGATAGTGGAGCCGGGGTGGTTTCCCTCTGCCCATAAAGTAACCAAATCACATGAGGGGAATATGAGCCCAATCACCGATACTGACTACCTCCATAAAAAGGCATACGAAGCTATCTGGCATCTACGCCGCCGCCTTGGTGTGTCCCACGGAGAAGATAGGGCAATCATCATTGCCGCCACGCTTCTAATGCTGAAAAATAGCCCTGAGATTCGTGGCACCACGGAACCAATGGGAGTCCAAGACCTAGCGGTAAAAATTAACGAAACGCTAGGTGCCCTGAAAGACCCGCTAGACCTGAAACAGGTACACCCGCTCTACAGCCTATATACACAGGCATCATGGGGTACATGCGACCTACCCTATGAGAAGGAAGCGGACTCTGTATCAAAGTACCTAGCACCCCTAGTGGAGTATGTTGAACATATTGAAAACACAGAGTGGTCGGGTGATGATGTTATTGCCCCCGCTTTCATTGAATCACTAAGGGGTTCTAAAAGCTCACATGGTCAAGTGTTCACCCCGCCACATATTGCGCACTTCATTGCCGAAACCCTAAATATCACTGCTAAGGACAAGACGCTAGACGCATGTAACGGTACGGGTATTCTGACGCAGGCGGCAATGGCTCACACGAGCGGGCTACCCACAAGCTCCTATGCTGTCGAGTACAGTCCTATAGTGTACGCAATCGCAAAAGCTGGACAAACACTCACAGGTCACCCCTACATGATTATTGAAGGCGATTCAAGTAGTGAATCTGTCAAGCATTGGATACAGGGGCGCGGCATTAGTAAAGTTATCATGAATCCGCCCTACGAGAATACTCACGGGTGCCTACGTATCGTCCGTAACGTCCTAGAATCAGTGCCAGCAGGTACTACCTGTGCTTTCATTCTGCCGTCGCATAAGCTGGACAGGGCAACCGATAAGTTTAAGAACTGGCTCCTACAGAATAACCAGATAACCCAAATCCTATCATTCCCCCTAGAGACGTTCTGGAGGCTACGAATCCAAACCAGCGTATTCTACATTACCGCCGGTATGCCACAAGGTGACCAGCCGATTAGGGTGCACGCCATGATAGACGACGGGCTAATAACCGTATCACGTAAGGGGCGGTACGATACCGACAAGGCATGGGAAACACAATACCGCCAACACTGGCTAGACGTTATCGCTGGACGCAAGGACGACGAAACCACTATCTACCAGAACCCGGCAGATAGTATTGAGGGGCCTCGCTACTCGCCTGTTGTTGAGCTGACACATGACATGTTCAGGTCTGACCTGCAACGCTACCACGAGTTCATAGACAACGAGCAAGAATATAATGACGTGAAACACTACAGGGTTGAAGGGGTACCCGGCGACCCGCAGGGTGTCATGAGGAAGATGGAGGCGGCACCCCGTAAACTATTTAAGGTTGGCGACCTATTTAACGCTAACTTGGGTGGTCGTGAAATTTTGAAGCGTGAGCAGGTGCCTGGTCGTATACGTTATGTGACTAACAGCCTCCTGAATAATGGGATTAGTGCCCATATTGGTAATAAGGAAGCGGTGGTTGCTTGTGAGAATGAGATAACTATTGCCCAGTCGGGTAGTGTGGGCGCTGATTGTGTGTTCTTCCAGCCGTCGCCTTATGCGCCTACTGAGCGTGTTATTCGTCTTACTTCTATCGGGTTTGAGCTTGACCCGGCTGTGGGTGTGTATATAACTACGGCGTTTCGTCGGTTTATGAGTAAGTATAACTATGGTTATCAGCCTAACCCTAAGTATATTTCCCGCGATGTGGTTTCTCTGCCTGTATATGCTACTGGTGCCCCTGATTGGGGTCTTATTCGGGAGTACATGCGCGCTTTGGGTGGGTGATTTTACCACATGAACTGGGGGTTGTGGCATACTAGAAGACAATGTGCTATAATTATTTCACTAATAGTTTTAAATATTTATAGTTAAGGAAAGTATGACTACCACAACCCCCGGCACAATCAATAACGCCAACCCCCTAGCCGCCACAATTTCGGCACCCACTATCAAGACCGTACCCTCACTACAGGGCACCATCACCGATAAACCCACCGTACTATATTCTGGCTATCAGGCACATAGGACGATTATGCGCCCTAACATCACCGATGAAGACCTCAAGATTAAGAACAGCACCATCGCAGGTGAAAGGATTCTGAAGCTACTAGAAGCCGCCAAACGAACCTACACCTACACCCTGAACTGGCGCAAGGGAACCAACCTGCCCCTATACACCACCGAACAGCTCGCATTTATTAAGGACTGGGCATGGCAGACCGGTGGGCATGATACCAGTGAAGAATGGGTCAAGGGTGCACGGAAAGTATTCCCCAACACTGAATCTGAGACACTGCATGGAATTAGCTTCCGCACTTTCAAGGTAGCACGCACTCACGGCGAACAGGAAGTCCTGGATATTCTGAAGGCTAACCCCGCAAAGTTCGTTAAGGTACCGCAGGCAAACACCGACTCAGCTACTATCCGCATGGCAGACCTGCTCTACACCACCAAGGAAGCTGACCGCATCCTCGACGCATACGACAACATCAACACCACAGACAAGAAGTAACAACACACATGAGTTTCCTAGAAGAAAACAGTAAAACCCCCAAGAGCGCGATTGAAACCCCCGCAGACACTAGCGACCTATTCAAGGTCTACACCACAAGCTCCGTAGCCGCAGAACTCAAGAAGGAACGCGACCTGCCCACCAACCCCCTGACGCTAGTACAGAAGATTCGCGAACTATATACACCTGACGCGATTCTCCTCAGCCCCTACGAGCCGGAACCTAAGAAGCGGCGCTCACCTAGCTACTGCTGGGCACCCAATACTATCCGCGCCATGATTGAACACTACCCGAACCCGATTCCCGGACGCGATAATGTGAGGCCGAAGGTTCTAGTCGCACACACCGCACTCTGGAAGTCCTTCATTACCAGCAACTTCACCGCAAGTGAAAAGATTGCCCATTCCACCACTAAGACCATGCTCAACTCGCTAGGTCTAGCACCCACCTACCTTTATTGCTCTCTTGATGGTGGAAGCATGGCATGGCGACTATACGAGGCAGACCGTGTTGTTGCCGCCGTCAATGAAAGCCACGAGTACTTCCTCTCAGATGACTGGGAGAAGGCAATTAAGGGCATTGAGAAGCGCCTCAATAGCTAGAAGTGAAACAATGAAAAACCGTACCAATCTGAGGTGAAACCCCAGGGATTTATCTTAAATTGGTACGGTTTTCACACCCCATATAGGTGTGATACAATAAATTCAACATAACATCACAAGCAAAGGAAAAAGAATGACCACCAACGAAGAACTCTACACCGTAGAACTGGAAGACACAGAAAGCGTTGCAGACCCGAGTGGATTCTGGGCACAGCTCACCGGCAAGCCTATGACCCTCAAGGACATTGCCGCCGAAGCCTCTAACTACGCAGAAGTATCCAGCCCCTACACTGTCACCGTAGCAGAGCATCAGTCGTGGTTCCCTGATGCGCTCTTCGTGAAGCGAGAAGACGGAACCATCATCAAGGGCGAAGAAGCAGAAAAGCTGTACCTCAATGACAATGACTGTGGTATGCACATCGAACTTAATCCCAACCCCTCCTTCAATGGGGCTATCGAGGTTATTCCGTTCAGCATTGACGAAGACCTAGACGAAGAGGGCAACCTCAAACCTGAAGCCATTGAAACTCTAGCCAACTCTCAGCTTTACATGCATGTCTATCCCTACCCCCAGGAATACACCCCCGAAGATGTAGAAGATTATGTATGGAAAAATACCCGCGAGAATGTAACCATCAAGCCCTACACTAACGAGAAGTAAGGGGAGCCTATGGCTAATAAGAAGTATGACTTTACCGGCGATACCCTAGTCATTGCACACCCGCATATCCGTGACCGCACCGTAACCTTGCACCGTATCGTCTCCAAGGTAAATATTCCCCGATATTCAGTAACAGCCGGAACTATTGGGGGTTGGGTTGAGTCTGAGAAGAACCTGTCCCCGTGCGGTGAAGCGTGGGTAGCTGAGAACAGTATGGTATTTGATGATGCCGTATGCATGGTCAATGCTCTAACCACTGGCAACGCTGTACTCTATGGGTATGCTGTACACCGTGGCTCCTCCGTCCTTGGTGGAACCGCTGTGCAGTGTGGGTTTAGCCAGACTGCCGGTGATTCCAAAATCTATGAAGGTAAAATCGTGAAGGGGCAGATTTACGAAACCCTGAACGGTGTACCTATTGAGCGTCCTCCCAGGGAGCGCCCCGAATACTAAAACTAAACAGAATGAGGGGTGCCCCACCTAGTATCATCTAGGTGGGGCACCCCTCATCTTATATTGTTATCAGATTACTTCATTAGAAAGCTTCGGCATATGCTACAGCCGCCTCGTATGCTGACTCTGAATCAGCTAGGCGTTTCATACCCTCGGTGTAACGAACCGTCAGGTCGTTAGGTAGGGGTGAGAAGTCAGAGGTGAAACCGTTGGTAAACACTGCAACGGTGAACGGGTAGCCCTGAACTGAAGTGTAGAACGAGCCGCGGATGGAATACTCTAGAGTTTTCAGGTCAAACGTGGCAATCGGGTAGCCGCCTCGCTGATTAGCTACTACGCGGGCATCACGGTAAATCTCTAGACGTTCCTCCGCGAGCGCTTCGGGTCGCTTACCTTCAACCTTCTCAGTGTTGGCAATCAGGGCGCGATTTACAGCCTTGAATGGTGCGATACGGGTATCAGTGATAGCGCTACGTGCGATAGCGGAATCAATCTTAATAGTGTACTCTAGGGCGTTATCACCAAGGATTAGGTACTCTACAATGTCTTCCTTGACTCGTGCCGCCGCAATCGAGAAGGTGATGAGGTACTTCTCGTTTACGTCGAAGAAGTTCGGGTACTGTTCCGTGATTTGCTCACGTGCCTGGTAGATGCCAGCGGCGAAGAAGTCCTGTAGAGTGAAGTTCTCATCGAACTTGGCGGCATCCAGGTTGGTGAGCACTTCATGTAGAATACCTAGCGCATACGCTACGTCGCTTTCAGTGAATACGCTTTCCCATAGGGGGGTTGCACCATCGAGTGCCCAAATAATGTTACCGTTGTTACCTGCAAAGTCGCTAGGCTGGTTTGCGTTACCGGTGTAGGTTAGAGTTTCATACTTTAGGTTCAAGGGTTATTCCTTTGTTAGTTTTTCCACGAGACGGTTTGCCTCGGGTGTGTGGTTTATAGCTCTGTCGGTGCATTTGATGGGGTTAATTCCGGGGCACTCTACAGTTTCTTTGGCTGTTTCTTGTGCGGTCTTGTGTAGTTCTTGTACTAGGTTCTTCCAGGTGGTTACTGGTGATTCTTTTGTGTCGTCTGGGATGGTGTTGGTTAGGTGGGTTGCTAACCTGTATAGGGCGGTGTTGTTTTCGTGGGTTAGTGCGACTAGTTCGCTGGCTGTTTTGAGATTGACGTATCGTGCCCCTTGGTCGAATAGTTCTTCTAGTAGGGGTGTGATTTGTTCTTGCCCCATGATGGTCATGCGTACCCTGACGTTTAGTGCATAGGTTTTATTGCCGGTGTTTGCAGGTGGTAGGTAGGTTTGGATTTGCTGTAGACCACCCAGTTCGGGAAGAATCGCGCCTATATCGTATACCCCTTTGGGTGCTTTGCTTGCTCCTATGAGCCTGTATGACCTAGCGGCTTGCGCTACACCCATTGAGTGTGTTATAATTGTTACGTCAATAACGTTTACGAGAGTGAAACACTCACATTCAAGATGTTCGTTAAACACAGTAAGACCTCCAAGTCATCAGTTAGTAGTGTGCCTTATCTAGTATGGCATATACGCCCCGTGATGCGGTAGTCCTGCACCTGGTTTGACATGACATTTAGAGTGTGTTAAAATCGTATTCAGTAGGCACTGAGGGGCTACAACCCCACCTCCTAACCAGCACCTACACAATCACAATCAATCATTATCCAACATCTAACGAAGGAATTATAACTTTGACTGAAACCCGCACCAACAACCTTATTAACCTTGACTGCAAGCATGATACTGAAAGCAAGCATCAGGGTAAGCTCATCATCAAGAGTGGTCAGCCTGAAATCTTCACCAAGGAAGCTGAACTTGAAACCCTGGCAGAAGCAGGTATCACCGTAGAAGACCTGGCACACCACCTGGGCACCACCCCCGAAGAAATCCTCAGCGACAACTGGCAGTTCCCCGACTGTGTAACCGCCCTCGACGTTGCTGGTCGTATCCAGGCGCTCTATGAGGAACGACTGGCTGGCTACCTCTGGAAGACCCGCCTCAATGGTCACGTCTACACCATTGGTTCCCGCGTCATTGCAAAGGTAACCCCCAGCGAAGACTCCCCCCTTGAAGACGAAGAGAACTGGGATACCTACATTGAGGCTATCGTCCTCAGCATGAGCGAAGACCGTGTAGCACTGTCTCCGGTCATCTCGTATGAGTCCGTTGATGAGCTGGGTGACCCCATGACCTTTGAAGAGTGGGCAGAGCGACAGCACTCGTTCCAGGGTATGTCTATGCGAGTAGACGCTGTAACCGGCGCACGCTTTGGTGACAAGGATATGACCATCCTGAGTGTTGAGCCGCCCAAGGGTAAGCCGTCCTTCAAGGAGTTCCAGGCGGCAGGCTTCACTGGTCGATACCTGGTACCGGACGGACGAATCAGCACCCTCGTATGGCGACGACTCCACGCCCAGCACGGTTGGAAGGGCACCCCGGCACTGAACACCGAGGACTAATCCTTATACCCTAAGCCAATAACCCCCTAATATCGCATTAGGGGGTTATTGGCATATAAAGAAACAAGCAGAAAGGTAACCCCATGAGTCACCCCCAATATCTACTGGCAACACTGCATCTACCAGATAAGAAAAGGCGTAACTTCCATACGCTCCATGACGGGTACACGCCACTATCAGTAACCATCACGCATATAGACCCAACCATAAATGCTGATAGTAGCTACGGTATTGTGGCGGACTGTAAGAGCACCCTCACCAACTCATCACACCACGGGTTACATGGTGAAATCCATACTAACCAGGCAACGGCTTCAGTAGCCGCCCGGTTTGCGTCAGAATATCAGCAGTACCTAGCACAAATGGATATTACCATGCTTGAGATGCAGGTGTGGGCAGTTTACCAGCCGGAATATCAGCGTATCCGTTTCGCTATCCCGCTACCCGGCACTAACCAAGCCAAATCACGCCCACCATTGGAAGAACTCAAAGTAACCCCCTAAACGCCCATCTAAGGGCATAATCAAGCCCCTAACCTGCAACCACTCAATGATTGTAAGTTAGGGGCTTCTAGGTGCCTTCAGGGGCTTTAGAATAGTAGTACATCCTCAAATGCAGGCGACTCTGTTACTGTTGTTCCAGTCTTGGAGTCCTTAGCGTCATCACCGGGCGCAATAGAGGGAATGTCTACATCACTCCATAGGCTAGAGTCGTGAGTGAGGAACCAGCAAGCGCGGCTAGTTGCTAGTGGTACGCCCTGTGCTTCCGCTAGAGTTTCCTCAGCTAGGCGTAGTGCTTCATGTAGAACCTTTCCCAATACGGAATCGAAAACCTGTGAAGGCTTCACAGGAACCACATGTGCGCAACCATGCTCTATAATCTCCTTACCAAGGAACGCCTCACTCTTGCGGGAAATAAGCGGACGCGCAGGCAGGAAACCTAGCAGAGCATCTACACCAACCACACCAACAAGAGCGTCCATATGAGGTGAAGCAAGCATATTCAGGATACCGAGCTGTTCACCCGTAAACTTACGGACACCATGCAGGAACACAGGTGCCATAGGGTGCTCCAGCATCTCAGAAAGACCCTCAACATCAATAACAGGGTTGCTAGTGGGCTTGCCGGTCAAAGCCTCCAGAACCGGCGCATAAGACCCGTTAGCAATGGCTAGGCGGTGCCAAGTACGAGGCATAATACCGGCGGCAACACCTACCGTAGGTGCGGGCGGCATAATATTAAAATCAGCCGGGAAACCCAATAGTCGGAAAGTTCGCCGCATATGAGACTCCCACGTAGTGAAAGCGCAATCAGTTGTCACGTATCGTGCAAAAGCGTCAAAATCAGGATTCTTCAAAATAACAAGCTCAGACATAACGGTTCCTCTTCTCTTAAATAAAGCAACAGAAAATAGCGGCAGGGTTTAGCGACCAAAAGTGGACGGCACACCAGGCGACGGGGCACCCAACGCCGTACCCGCAGGGGTGCTACCAAGCATACCGGTCAAACCGCCCGAAATCAAACCGCCACGCTTTGCACCCTTAGCCGTGGCGCGACGCTGAGCACGACTAGCCCTAACCGGCGCTACAGGAACATTGCCAGACCTCACAGCAAGCTCACGAAGCTCCTCCTCGCGATAATTCATAGACCTGTGAACCATAGTGAACAGCATAATTAGCAAAGCCGGGGCAACAACAACATCTACCGGCGAACCATCAGCAGGCATAAACCGGAACAACACACTACCGCCACTAGAGCCAATAGGTGCAACCTTCAGAGAATCACCGAAACTATCAGCCACGACATAAGGCACAATATCACCTGTAGGGCGACCAACACGGGTAGACTTACGCACCTTCAGGCGCTCCGAAACAGCATCAGGAGAAGAAACCACCCCAGCATCAAAAGCAACAGCCTGCAACTCACCAACAGAAAGACCCGTAGCGGCAACCGCCGTAGTAAACATGCCGATAACATGCTCCGGTGACACGATAACAGAAGCAGACGCGGCATCCTCAGCAGACGGCACAGCCTCAATCAACGCACCATGCACACCACCAGCAGGGGACACCTGTAGGCTCACAGAATCATCAACAGGGAATAGTAGCGGCTCAGATGCCGCCTTAGCTTTACGCGAGTGAACAGCCATTACTAGCTTACTTTTCCTTCCATAAGGTGCTCTATAGGTGAAAGAACGGCGGCAGGCTAATACGTTACGTATTGAACCTACCGCCGTTTCCTCAATCGTTATTGAGGTTACTTGCCTGCGTTCTTCAGGTCAGCCTTGGTGACTCGAACACCCTTCAGCTTATCCTTAACCGAACCAGAAGCCTTAGCGCGTGCACCCCAGTGTGCAGGAATGGTGATGTCCTCACCGGTCTGCGGGTTACGACCCGAACGCTCACCAATAACAGTTGCCTTAAAGGTGAAGAAGTCGTTCACAGAAACGTCCTTCTTAGCCGCAAGCGACTTCACAATCTCAGCATGGTATGCGTCAAGGACAGCCTTAACAACCTTGGGGTGCTGACCAGTCACGTCAGCAACGTTGTTACGAATTTCAACAATGGAGGTCTTTTCGTTAGCCATTAGAGGGTCTAACCTTTCATTAGGTAATAAAAACATGTATGGAGTCCCCGGCTTTTCCAGGGCTTGTTATCTCCATATGGAAACTATATCACGAACGTTTCCACCGCCGCAACTCACAGGTTTTCGTGTCGTAAAAGGTGTGAAATGCCGGTGAATCAGGGCTTGCAGTAAGCATAGCAGAGGAAAAGCTGTGACTGCAACCCGCTCTGATATATGACTCAAGGTGCATCAACTATATAGGAGGCGACTATCGACACAAACGACATTATCATCCAGGGCATAGGGCTGATTAACAGTATCGCGCTGTGTTTCCTCGGGTTTGCAAACCTGAAATGGGTGCGCATCATCAGCGCTTTCACATGCGTGTTCGCTATTGCACAGTCATTCTTCTTAGCTCAGCCTGCCGTAGTATTAATGAATCTAGTGAATCTTGCTTACTGTGTCGCCACTCTATTTGAGGTGCGTTACCCGTTTATTGCCACCACACGATATAGGGTTGCATCTGTGAGTGTTGCTCTACTTGCCGCGTGCTCTGTTCAATACATTGTTATGGGTCAGTCGTTCCTGTCACCTGCAACGTTTGCGATTCTAGGTGGGGTAACGGGGCTTATTGTGGCTATCAGTCACAACTTTTGGGCACTCAAGACGTTCACTGTTCTTAATGTTGCCGCCTGGGTGACCTACTGCCTCATGGTAGGTGCGTACACTAACCTGATTGGCAATGCCTTCATTCTTGGTGGTGTAGCTTTCAGTGTTTGGGTGCATCTCAAGAAGCAGAAAGGCACCCTGGTAAGTGGTGACGCGCACACTGGTACACCTGAAGTATAGGGGTACCGCCCTGTGCTAAACTAGAACCAATAAGACCACTCACTACAAGTAAGGAATTGAAATTTATGGAACGCAAACTGCCGAAAACCCTGGTCGGTCATGGCATTGCCGTATTTATTGACGCACGAGGGGTGGGTGAAACACCACCTGAAGAGCTGGTAGCACCGTTTGGTGATTGTAAGATTGCTGTTATGGGTGCCATTGACTTCTATAACCCGGTCACGGGCGCTTTCACGGCAACTATAGAGCGTGGGGTGCCCGCTCAGCTTTCAGGTAATCAACTGAAGATTTCGGGTAGTTTGGGCACTTTGCATGGTGCCCCTATTCCGCCTGGTACTTTCGCTACCCACGTAACAGCGACTAGCGCTATTGATGGGTACACGGAGAATCCTGTCGCGACTGTTTACCTTGGTGCCCCTGTGGGTGACGGCGGCAAGGCGTATCACGAAGCACGTGTTATTGATTCGCTATTTGCCCCTGTTACAGACGGTAAGGTTATCACGGTTATTGAAGCGTATGTCGCCGGTTTCCTTGGCGCATGGAGCCTGTCATATAACCCCCGATATTACACGTTCCTAGACCCGGCAATCCTTGATAAGGTCTATCTGGATTATAGGTTGAATACGGGGCTTATTGGTTCTACTGACCGGGTGACAATCCTTGATGATGGAACTGTTGAAGCCTTGGCTCAGTTTTGCGAGTCAATGGAAGATGTGGATACTGAGTCCGTCCCTAACGGTATCCAGCTTCTAGAGGCGCGGAATCTAGGTAGGTTCTCAGAGCTTATGGATGGGGTAGATACTTTGGGTGCGTTTATGCATGAAGGTGACCCTGTAGCTACTCATAACGACATGGTTTACCTAGTTGATAAGTTGCTCGCAGATGTAGATACTATTGAGAAGGATTTGCCAGCCATTCGCAAGAACCTAAAGGTGCTGAAGGGGAAGTTGGAGCTGTCACCGAATTATGACCTTGATATTTTGAGGGAAATTTGTGAATTGCGTTCCAGTTGCACGGGGGACTGTGATTGCTTTAAGTAGTGCCTATTTGGTGATTTAAAGAGCTGTAACATTTGAATCAGCCCACATTTTTAGGGGTAGCCCCTGAAGGTGTGGGCTATATCTCTTTCCGGTAATTTGCAAAACGGTAAAAGGTGTGCCATAATAGATTTATCACTTCTTATTTCAACCTGAAAGGAAAGCAGTCATGCGACTCTCTAACATCTCTGACATTACCCCCGGTGACATCATCGTCACCAGCAACAACCAGTACAACACCCCTACCTACGACACTGTAGATAGACCCTACGTCGCATACGTTGCCACTGGAAGCAATGGTACCGACACGGTGACTATCCAGCGGTTGTATGGTGTAGATATGGGGCATACCCTGTCCTGCCATGACAGTATGTATACCCTCACCGCACTTACCGACGGTCTAACTACCAATATTGATAACGTCTGGCACTACACCCAGCGAGATGCACTCTTCGACAATATCCTGTACCGCCTTGGCGCTATCGAGAAGCTGAGCCTCTTCTTCGGCAAGTACTCGACCGATGTTCATGAGGTGCGTACCATCATGGACGAAGCACGCCGCAACTGGGAAAACTACGTAGACCTCGATAACATGGAGGGTTCCTACGAGCGCCTGAACGCACTCATTGACCGTGTAGAACGTACCATGTCCACCCGCGTACAGGAAGCGCAGGGTAAGCTGAATGAAGTTCACGCAATCCTCAAGGAAACCGCCAATGATATGTGCGACACTATGGAAGCCGTGAAGCATGTTTCCGTACCGACCGAATGGGTAAACATTACTTGGAAGGAAGCAGGCTACCGCTACAGCACATGGAGGAATCAGATTATCCCCGTCAATGCGGGCATCACCCTCCGCTGGGGTCGCGACGAATACCTGAACTTCTTTGTAAACCGCGCAACCACCACCCGCGCCTACGTAACCGACCTTGAAACCGGCGAAGAAGTAGGCTACATCACGGCGAACGCTACCGATAACCTGTACCTCCTCTACAAGGGCAACCCCAAGAAGCATCGTATCTACCAGGTGATGCCTATTAGCGCTGGAACCATTGAAGACACGAAGGCATACGTGGAACGTAACGACAAGTTGCTCGCTCTATTTAATCAGTGCGTGGAATCAGTCAGCGCAAAGTTTAAGCAGATTGATATTGAAAGCATCAACCGCGTAGCCGGATACACCCTCAAGCTGAACACTACCGAATACCACAGGTACAGCATGGTAACCCCTAACGAAGCACTCACCGACATTATCTGCGACATGGAGCAGGTTAAGAACTATAAGAAGGCACTAAAGGCGAAAACCTCTGAATGGGTATATAAGTTCCGTCAGGCAACCACTGAAGCACTCACCAACCTGTAACCCATCAAAAATAGCCCCCCCCCAAATAGGCACCCATGCAAGTATGCGTCTTGCAGGGGTGTCTATTTCGTCGTCTTCTTCATGGCAACTAGCACCCCTATGAGGCGCTACCTGAAGCCGATTCAATACGTGCAAAAACACCATTGGGTTGATATGCTACAAATAATGCCCTACAATAAATACGAGCCCAACCAAAACCTAACGCACGACACAACACAGGTACTTGGATTCACAGGGCATTAAATAAAAAGACGTAAAAATTCAGGAGAATACACCTTGAACGAAAACACCCCCAAGACTAAGAAGCAGAAGCTCCGCACCTTCGGTGCCGCCGCCGCCGTACCGCTAGTACTAGCAGGTGCAAGCGCGGGCGCAATCATCACCACCGCAAACGCCGCAGATAACACGTCCGCAACAGCGACGGCAACCACCAACCAGACACGAACCGAGAAGGTTGTAACCACCACCCTTGCAAACTTCAAGGGCAGTGCCCCTGACCAGACCATTGACAACTATGTTCACTGGGTTTTCAATGATTCTGACCTACCTCAGCTCAACACTTCTTCACGAACTACTTACACTGTGAATGTTGCTGACCTTGCAGGTGTAGCTATCAAGCCTGATACTCTACTCGTTGGTGCTGGTGCTACTAACCGTGACGCTGACACCCTAGACCTGCCCCTTTATGCGGATGGTGTAAACTCTGAAGCACGCCAGGGTAACCTAACCCTTGGTAGCGGTACCGAATCTACCACTATCCGCGCAAATGCTGATGGAACTATCACCATTCCCCGCAATGATGATAATACACAGCGCCTTACTTTCCTCTACTCTGTAGAGAAGGCTGACGGTAGCGGCACTGTAACCCAGCGCATTACTTTCAACCCGACCCTGCCGGCCGTCCAGCAGGGCGCTGTTGCCGCTACCACCACTATTGGTCAGCTTGGCACCACCAACGCAAACCCGACCGAGGTTAAGGTTGGCGAGTCTGGTGATGCAACCTTCACCTACACTAACAACTCGCAGATTACGGCAACCACTGCCCCTGGTTCGACCTCTGATGGTACGATTCGCCTGTCCATGACTCGCGACGGTAAGGATGTTGAGCTGGAATCTGTCGAGATTAAGCCCGGTGAGACTAAGACCATTTCGATTCAGAACGTCAAGGCATCTGATACTGCTGGCGAGGTTACCGGCTCTGACTTTAAGGTGATTGAAAAGGTACCTGATTGCAACGAACCTATTCGTGTCGCACCGTCAGACCACCTGGCGGCTACCCCCATCAACCTTGGTAACGTAAATGAGGGTGGTTCTACCGCAAACTTTGCGAAGCTCTTCTTTGATAGTGCCGTGAAGCGTTCAGCTCCCGTTCTTCCTGCTGGCGCTAACGTGGAAAGTTACCCAGCGAAGACCTCAGCGAGCGACTACTTTACCCCCGGCGGTAATGGCGGTTTGGCGGCTGTAACTAACGGCAACTGGCGTGGCGAATCCGAAACTAGCCGTTGCTATTGGATGAGCGAGACTACCCATAACTACGACTACACTGTATACGTGAAGCCTGTAGAGGTTGCTGAACCTACCCCTACGCCGGAACCTACCCCGAGTGAAACTCCGGCACCTGCTCCTACACCGTCTGAGTCTACACCTCCGGCACCTACAGTAGAACCTACCCCGGCACCGGCTCCTACCACCCCCAAGGTGACTCCTGAGCCTTCGGCTCCTGTAACCCCGACACCGGCACCGAGTGAGCCTGTTGTAACTCCTTCTACTGAGCCGACTCCTTCCGAGAGTCCGGCACCTGTCCCGTCTGAGTCTACTCCTCCGGCACCTACTCAGGAAGCTACTACTCCTGCTCCTTCGGTAAGCCCGTCTGAGCCTTCGGTTGAGAAGCCTTCTGAGCCTGCTGTGGTGAAGCCGTCTGAGCCGGGTAAGCCGGTTCAGGCTAAGACCGGTCATGAGTCTCAGCCTGACGGCACCCTGGTTGCTCTGATTGCCGCCCTTGGTGCTCTTGTTGCTGGTGGTTTCTTCCTTGTGAAGAAGGCGCGTGCTAATGCGGCTAAGAAGAACGCTACTGACGCTAACGAGTCCGATGCTGTGGATGCTGAGGCACCTGAAGCTGTAGAGCCTGAGTCTGCTGTTGAGTCTTCCGCTGATTCCGTTTCGGATAGTGGTTCTGATTCCTCTGACGGCGGCTCCGAGTAACATATATACTCTACTTAGCTTCTAAAGTTAGCTAAGTGATTTAATATGGTGAGCCCTATCTTTACTATCTGCCTTGTGTGGTGGTTGTAGAGGTGGGGCTCATTATTTTTTGGTAAATGGTGGTTTGCTCTGCTTATTGGGTGCGCCGCCTGTTGCTTGTTTTCAATATCCGGCGTGGGTGACTGTTTCAGTGTGCCAGTTAGCTATATGACCATATAAGAACGGGGTGCTATATGTGCCCTATTTTGGAAGTATTCGTAAGCACCTTATCATGCAACATTTACTCAGTGTTCATGACTTGGGGTGCGTGTTCCTCGGGAGGGTTTCAAGGAAGGTGAGTTTACTGCGATGAGTCAGGTTTACCATATTAATAATGAAGGGCGAAGCCTTAAATGTGACGACACTAGCGGCAGGTGTCCTTATAAGGATAAGCCGCACGGTAAGATGTCTTACACTAACGCTGTGGCTGAGGTTATTGCCCATAAGAAGGATAGGAAGAGGAAAGAAAAGCAAAAGGCGCGCCGTAGGCACCACCGCGACCAGCAACGCAAGCATAACCGCAACCCGTACTACAGCGCTGGTGGTGTTAAAACACTGCTTAACGATAAAAATATTGCTTCTACCCCATTGAAGCCGGGCGATAAGAAAGTTATTGGCGCGAACGGTAAAGTGTACATTCTTCCGCCATTGAAAGAACGCCCCCTTCTCACTGAAGAAGACTACCTACTAGAGCTAGAGAAGCAGAGGATTTTCCTTGACAGGGCGAAGAGGATTACCGACAGGGACGAACGTATCGCCAACAGGAAAACCCCGGCAGGTATCCGCAAGAAACTAGAACAAGAACTTGAAGCTGAACGTCGAGCCGCCGAAAAGCTAGGCGTACCGTGGGACGTACCACACGTCAGGGCTCTATGGGAAGCCAGGAAACAAACAGCTAAGAAACACGGAACAACAGCGCACTGGCCTCGCCTAACTAAAGGTCAAAGGCAGATTACAGCTGACCAGATGAGCCCCGAAAGCTTGAAAAAATTCGACGAGCACGTGAAGAACATTAATCTTGCTAACCTGACTCCTAGTAAGCATGTTCACGAGAAGTTGGCTGAGGGTAAGCTTGCAGGTCTTGATGCGGAAGATATTTTTGCAACGATTGAAAACTATAAGCCGCAAATCTACCAGGTGACAGGTAACGGTCGCCACACAAATAGGGCTATTACCATATCCTCCGAGACATACTCGCGCGTGATTGCACCCGAGAAAGGTGCTAAACCTGTTCCATGCAACCTTAACCTAGTTATTTCACTAGATGAACCAAACAAAGACGGCATTATCACGGCATATTGGAACCCTGTAGGTCGCAAACCTCAAGGTAGTGGTATTAGGTTCCGTGACCGCTGGCTAAAAGTCACCTAAAGAACAGCCAGGTCGCACCATAAGGCGTTGAGGAGATATACTGTAACCATGTTTAAGATAAGTCCTCTAGATACCTACCCGGTAACCACTATCAAGTACAGTAACGACAGGACGGGTAGGCGATGCTTCATTGTGTTGCCACGCGTACACGTGGATACCACGGTCGAGAACGATGCTTCACCCCTCAGCAAGGCGGTTGCCACTACCGGTGGTTCCACTACTCTAGATGTCCAGTGCATGTGGCTTAATGAACTCGACGGACTATACGAGTACATGGAAGATATTACGCACGATTTGGAAGATGCCCCGTCATGGCGTGTTATCCTGATGGATGACGACGACCTCGAAACTGCTTCGTCTATCCTGTCAGCTGATTCTGTTGAGGAAGCTGAGAAGCGCCTCCTCGTGGCTTATGTGCGGGCGATTCGAGCTTTGGATGGTGACCTTATCGAGGTGCCCACTAGTGAAGAAGGGGCACTCTGGTTACCTGATGGTGGCGGATTTGCAGAGTAGAATTTTGGGTGCTATACTGTTACTTGTAACGACTTCTAGCGGGTAACCGTTAGGCACCTGAATACTGGATTTGACATTCAGTGAACAGGTTGTTATAGTTGATTACGAGCTTGCAAGCCGTGAGGTTTCCAAGAGCTAATACCTTTCTTTATTTGTTTTGAATGGACAGGCAGGTAGGGCTACAGTGACTATAAGCCCTACCTGCTGATGGGATGTAGTATAATCGGCAATACGGCGGATTCTGATTCCGTTATTCCAGGTTCGAGTCCTGGTGTCCCAGCTCAACTAGCCCAAGGTGGCTAGGTTCAACTTCAGCTTGAAGGTCAAGTTAATGTTTTGACTTGCACAACGATTGCTGATATGATAAACTATGTAGCAGAAATACTCTATGGGGTGTGGTGTAATTGGCAACACTCTGGATTTTGGTTCCAGTATTTCAGGTTCGAGTCCTGGCACCCCAGCTAACCTAATCAACCAATTCAGGTTTTTATAGTCTATATAATATTCGTTGATTTTTTACTGCAATGTTGGTTAGGTTCTAGGATAGGTGGCAGAGCGGACTATTGCGCTGGTCTTGAAAACCAGTAGTCGAAAGACTCGCGGGTTCAAATCCCGCCCTATCCGCTCCCGAACGGCGTAAGCTGTGAGGGATGGCGACTGACTTACCCCGTATCACCTTTGGTGGTGCGGGGTTTGTTGGTTTTAGTTGCGTTTGTGTTGGGTTAGTATTTCCTGTTGGGGTGTGCTAAAATTGCTTCCATACAGTTTTTCTTACAACTCTTGGAAGGAGCCGCCCATCATGTCGAGTCCGGCACGTGGCGCTATTCACCCCTTTACTGTCCCTGATTACCCTAAGCTTACTTCTCTTGAGGCGGCTTGGGTTGATTTCTTTAATTATCGTGGCTTGAGTGCTGACGCTATTCATGAGTCTTTGTGTGGTAGCCGTAATATCGGCACTATCCGTAACCGTATGGAAGGTAACGCTGGTAGGCGTGCTGTTGGTAAGCTTATGAAGACCCGTAAGAATGGTTATGAGGCTTCTGTTGCGCCTGCGTACCCGTACACTTTGGATGTTCGCCGCCCGAATGACCCTACCCATCAGGAATTTCTTTCTGCTGGTATTGATGCTGAGGTTGGTGTTGATACTGGTCTTGAGTGGGATGGTGCTTGGTCTGTTGAAGAGGATAAGTACTTTACGTGGCTTTTGGCTAAGTATGATGCTTTGAATGACCTTGTTGCGAAGAATGATATTACGGTTTACTATGCCTTGTATACGCCGCGTCCTTACGCTACTGTTTATAAGCGCCCTGGTGTGGCTCGTTTCCGTGATAAGGTTCTTGAGCTGATGAATGATGCTGAGGCTCTTAATAACCCGCCTGAGTGCCCGTATGCTTTCTCTTATTTTGATTACGTGGCGCGTGGGTTGTCTCGCCGTGAGCCTCGACCGGATTCCCGCCTGTTCACTTATACGGGTAAGTATGGTGAATGGTCTGTACGCCCGCAGGTTCAGCACCCTGTGCGTAGCCTCCTCACGTCCTTGTATGTTCAGGGTGGTTCTCGCGAGAATTTGACTGACCTTTACGAGTCGCATAGTGACTTTGAGGCGCTTGGTAACACTGCACGCCATGAGATTTACACGGCGGCTAAGAAGTTCTTGGATAGTTACTTTGCCGGTGGTGAGAAGCGTTCGGCGGCTATTCAGGGGGCGGTTCTTACCCCATACTCTGCCGCTAGTGTAACCCCTGCTGTTGGTGATTCTGCGCTCCTTTGTGCTTCTCAGCTGAATAGCAATGAACGCCCCGTTATCGTGTTTAACGGTTTGGATGATGAGCAGTACACCATCTACCCGTGGGTGAATATCAACCTGATTAGCTCTAAGAACCGCACATCTGAACTTGAGTACATTTCTCACCTGTTGGCGACTTACCCTCAGCGTGACGTTGTAACCTATGTGGCACTCTACACGCCCCGCAAGAACCTACTCGGCTTCACCAACCTACTCTCATACACTCCGAGCCGTATCCTGCGCACCTACAAGACCAGCTCAGAGTGCCCGTATGAGGTTCCGTTCGAGGCTGTGTACGACCCGACTATCAAGCGTGTGCGCCGCTACAGCGAACTGGATGAGATTCAGGTGACCGCCGGTGGTACCACCCCCGATGTGTACCCCGTAGTTATCGGCGGCACCCCGGAAGCCGTACCCGCAACTGGTGGCGAGTGTGTACAGCAGGTTATCGACTACTACAATGAACCTGAATCTACCGTACAGGTGTGGGAGCCTACCCATGAGGTGCCCACGTCTGACGAGCCGCCGTACATGGCTAATGTCGAGCCTGAACCCGCCCCGGTTATTAAGCCTGAGTCTGCCGAACCGGTGTACAGTATCGAAGACTTCTCGAACGATACCGGTGTCCCTGTCGGTAAGATTCTGACCTGCGGATACGTCGCCTACTATGAGACACATAAGGGTGACCTTTCGTTTGGTGATACCGCCCGATTCTTCGGGTTGGAGCCTATCGACGCGGCAAAGACTATGATGGGGCACTTCGATAACGAGGAAGATACCCACCACTACTACCCGTTCCAGCATCTAGCGTTCATGTTCGGTCTACCCGACGATACTGGTGTAGACATGCTGTTGAGCATTGTTGATTGGGATAAAGCGTATAACCTTTCCTGGCTTGCAGGCGATGAGCATAACGCTGAAACCCTGGCTAAGGCGGCATCTGACAAGATGAAGCACATCGGCTTTGATGATTTTGCAAAGCAGGCGGGTTACGCCCCAAGTAAGTTCGCTTGGCTTATCGCACAGTCCTAAGCGAGTGAACATAATATAAGGATGATGGGTCGGCACTCAACTAATTACCAGTGAGTGCCGACCCATCATTTTTTGTCAAAAATTCTTCCTGCTATAGGTTTTTTGTAATATAAAATGAAACACCCCCCTGTGGTGGATACATTACTAAGACTTTGAATAAATATGAGAACCTGTCTTGGTGCCCCACGGGAATAAGGGGAGAAATGGAGAATATAATATGGCAGGTCTACACACTAGCTACCGTCTCGCACCCTACCCTGGTGTAGGTAAGTGTGTTGCAAAGCATGTGGCGTGCCCCGTCGGTGGCGCACAGCAACACCTGTACAATGATTATCTCTCAGATGAGGCGAAGCAAGCCCTGGCGGAAGACCGTCCACTTTCTAAGGCACAGATGCTTGAAGCTATCCAGAAGGCTAAGGCAACTCCTGGTTCACGTCTTCAGATTGAGGCGGCTTCACTAGCTCAGCATAACATGATGATGCACGGCTACCTCCTAAACTCTTACGCCGCTAGTTTCCAGAAGCAGAAGAGTAAGGTTTCAAAGCTAAGCCGAGTTCGCGAGAAGATGAAGAAGGTTACCACTGAGAGGGTCGAGAAGAGTGGCCTGAAGCAAAACCTTGAAGACAAGTATGGTATGGGTGAGGGTCTTGTAAAGTTCACTGAGCTTACGGGCGACCACAGGCTTCTAAACAAGGCTGACGAGCACAAGACTGCTCTTAGTGAGTATGCACGTCGTTTCGACATGGAAACCAACAGTCACCCCATTAATAACAAGAAGAATCGCGAAGAGCCTTCTAAGGGTGAGAAGAGCGACAAGTGGTATTCTCGCGCATTGACTGATGAAGCACGTGCCGCTAGGATGCGTGAACGCCTCCGTAAGCAGGGTAAGCCCATTCCTGACATGCTCAAGCCAGGGCACCAGTGGGGCGAGAACATGCAGAAGAAGATGGAAGGTGCCGTCTTCATTCCCGATACTAGTATTAAGGGTAAGGTTGAGGTTGGCTCCGGTTCTAACAAGCGCGTTGAGGAGCGTGACGTTAGCTTCAAGGAACTTGCAAAGCGTAAAGAGTTCGTAGACCAGCAGAAGGCTAACAAGAAGTCAGCTCAGAACCACATTGAGACTCTTCTGGCGTTCAGTGCTAATGAGCGTATCCGTAACGGTGAGGCTCTAGGTGATAGCATCACTATGACTGCTCATGGCCGCCAGGTTTCAGCGAAGATTAACTACTCCGTGCCTGTTGATGAGGAAATCAAGAACCTGCCCACTGAGTTGCAGGAGAAGATTACCGACCCAAGCACACCTACCCTAACTATGGATGGTGTTCGTGCCGCCCTTGAGTCAGGACGTATCACCCAGGAGCAGTTTGATGCTCTGAGTAACCCCACTAACGAGCTGAACATTATTAGTCTTCGCGACATGAAAGCGGCGGCTAAGAAGAACAGCATGAAGGTTCCGGTTCCTGACCCCAATAAGTCTGTCAATAACGCTAAGGACATGACTTCTGAGATTAAGCGTACTCTTGAGAACTATGCTGAGACGGCTGAAACCTTCGAGAAGGAAACCGGTGGCAACAGCCTCTACCAAGAGGAGAAATGGGTCAAGGAGAGCACGCAAGCTCTCAAGGATGGTGTGGCTGAGAAGTATAACACCCCTAACCTGAACTTCATTGCTGGTGCTGAAGACCGTGGCGCTAGTACGAGCATCGTTCAGTCTACTAGGAACAACCTGATTAGTTCTGATTCTCAGAAAACTGTTCTTGGTGCTGAGCTTTACGATTCACTTGTCAAGGACTTCGGTATCGGCAAGGCTAAGGTTAATGTCGATAAGATGAAGGAACACCTCACTAAAGAGCAACTAGATAAGTGCCTTGGTTATGGTGTGAGTATTACCGACAAGAAAGACCCGAAGCTAGTTGCTAAGGAGAAGAAGCAGGCTGAGCAGGCCGCCGCTAAGAAGCAACGTGAGGCTGACCGTAAGAAGGCGGCTACCGCTAAGCGTCGTGAAGCCGAAGCCGCTAAGAAGCGTGCCGCCGCTGAACGTAAGAAAGCGGCAACTGCTAAGAAGCGTGAGGCTGAGGCGGCTAAGAAGCGTGCCGCCGCAGAGCGCAAGAAGGCCGCTACTGCCACTAAGAAGGCTACGGCAACCAAGGCAACTACCACTAAGGCCGCCGCACCGAAGGCGGCACCGGCAAAGAAAGCAACCGCGCCGAAGGCAAGTGCGCCGAAGGCACCGGCGGCAACCAAGGCAACCGCCGCTAAGCCAGCTACTAAGACCGCTACCGCTAAGGCAACAGCTCCCAAGGCTCCTGCCGCACCGAAGGCGGCACCGGCTAAGAAGGTAACTCCTGCTAAGGCACCGGCGGCTAAGCCAGCTACAGCTAAGGCTACCGCTCCAAAGGCGGCACCGGCTAAGAAGGCTACGGCACCTAAGACTGCCGCTAAGCCAGCCGCTACCAAGGCTACTAAAGCTAAGGCACCGGCGGCACCGAAGGCTGAGGCTCCTGCTTCATAGTTAGGTGAATATTGAGTTATAGTGCCCCTGGCCTCTTGCGTATTGTGAATTTCGCTTGACGCTGGGGGCGCTATAGTTTTTTCATATAACCCGAAACATTAAGGAGATTTTACCTTGTCTACCAACCCCACCCCTGATTACCTTGAGATTGGCCAGTCTGTCGAAGTTGATGGTTACGTTATGACTCGCACGCCCGAGGGTACGTTCCTCACCCCGGCTACTGAGGTGTATGACCCGCAGGCGATTCTTGAGGTTTACCGTGATTTGGGTGAGCAGGAGAGCCCGCTTGATTTGATTGACCTGCCGGATATTAGTGCGCTTGTGCCTTTTGATGGTTTCCCTGATGCGGTTACTGATTTGCCGGAGCCTGTTACTCGTAACAGGGAGCTGAAGTCCGCTTATGAGGGTGAAGGCTTGCCTATGGATAACGTTGAGGCTCAGATGATTGCGTCTGACTTGGCTAGGTGTGGTGTTGGTACTATTGCGCCTAGCCAGTATGGTGGCGATTACACTACCGTTTATTCGCATGTTCCGACGTATGATGGTTCGGATATTGAGATTCGTGCGCTGATTTTCCGTTCGGTTCCTGGTGACCCGTCGATTAGTGATAGTGGCGCCCTGGCTTGTTGGGCGACTTCTACGCCTTCGCTTGATACTTTCCAGTATGTGCTGGATTATGAGCAGGACGGTACGACTCTGGACTCTGCGTATGATGTCATTGATGACTATGTAGATTTGGAGTCTGCGGTTAAGGTCTTCTCAGTGTATATTCCTGATACTGAGAACGCTACAGCGGAGCAGGATGAGCAGTTTGAGAACCTTATTGCTGAGGTTGCTGTTCAGTGGCTTGAGCCTACCCCTGAGATGATTGATACTAGGGTTGGTCTTGAGGAGATTCTGCGTAAGATTGAGCGTGAAGAGAAGCGCGCCGGTAAGAAGTAGATAGCTACTTTTAGTTTTTCATAGTGAATAATGAAGGGCACCCCGCCTTACCTGTTTAGGTGGCGGGGTGCCCTTTGCGTTATTCGGTTTTTAGTTTGGGTCTACGGCTGGGATTACGTCGATAGTCTTGTATCCTTGCTCTGTGTAGTAGTTGATGATGGTTTCCACCATTTGTGCTAGTGTGTCGTGTAGTTTTTCTTCGCCGGGTTCGGTGACTACTTCGATTGTGAGCACGTTTTCCTCGTCAATGGGTGGTTCATGGAACACTGTTCGCTGTTCCACTTCGGCTAGTTCCATGTAGTAGACGGTGGTTTTGTGTGTGCCGTCTGCGACGATTGTTACGTAGCTGGTTGATTCGATATTGGGTAGGGGTTCCATGTTGTTTTTCCTCTGGTCACGTTTGGGGGTTCTGATGTACTGATTATAGCTTATTTGGGTGCATATTTCAGCTATGGTTCTTGTGTTGGGGTGCCCCTTGGTTATGCTCGATTAATTTGCCGGGGGTTAGCCTTTCCTTTATGATTCTGTTTGTGCATATTTTCTTTTACTTCTTTATGGTTGTGCCGTGAAGGAGTTTTTGTCGTGATTATGCATATTTCACCGGCAACAGATGAGCATGACTCAAGGCTTATGCCTTGCAGTTCGCCTCTGCGTTGCCCATATAGGAATAACCAAGACGCGGCTAGTGCGGGTATGCCTCTAGTGCATGGTGATAAGGCTTTTATTGAGTCTGCTATTAAACATGCCGCCCGGAAGGATGCTGAGATTTCTGCGGCTTTGAGTGAGCAGATACGCAATATTGAGCTTGGTGTAGATTCTGGTCTGACTAGCCCGGAGTTTAAGGAATGGGTGAAGCAGAAACTATGGGAGAAGGCGCACCCTGATATTCGTGAGCTTGACGGGTTCGGGTTTGCTACTGATGACGAGTGGGCACCTTGGGCTGGCAATACTGATATGACCCCGTATTACTCTACGGAAGAGGAACGGCAGGTTGTTCGTGAGAAGTATGAGCACGCTAGTAGTGAGTGGGTTAGGAAGAAGATTGAGCTTGAGAGCCGCCCGCAACTGATTACTGTGAACTATGGTGATGGTGTTGAGCGTTATAACCTTGACTATCTTACGCACAGTAGGTCAGGTATTATCCCTGGAACGTCGCCACGTGATGAGAGTACCCATAACAGTTACCTGTTCACAACAGATAGTAGGCTCAAATCAGCTGGTAAAGATGTTCAGCTTGACCCTAACCAGTCGAACCTGTTTATTGCCACATATGAGACTAACCCTAGCCGCTTGAGTGCTTCAAGGTTTGAACCGAATCACGAGTCTTTGCGTGGGCTGAAAGTTGAACCTATCCAAGCGTACAGCGGTGCCCGAACCTACTACACACCACTACCAGGCGATGTGATTAAGGGTGAAGACGGTGAGTTTCACTTTAACCCTAATATGCCGAGCGTCCTACAAGACGCACCAATAGCACCCACACCGAGCGCCCGCAAAGAAGATGGTTCCGTGTGGACTGAACGCCGGGCGGCTGGACACACAGTTGAAGGTAGTGCCTACCGTGCTGGTGCCTTTGAACTATCAGGTGGTCGCTTGAATCGTGAGCAGAACACTATCACCACAGATTTGATGCGCATCAATGACCAGAACGGTGACTACACCCGCACAGAGCACGTGTACGAGCCTGTATTTAACCGTAACGCTAACGTCCTCAATGTCCGCAATAGTGTTGAAGCTAAGACGTTCGCTGAGCGTTTCATACGCTACGACGAGTCAGAGGACACATACAGCATTGACTGGGGGGAGCTGAAAGATGCGGGTATCGACATGCTAGTGTTTGACGAGTGTAAAGAAGGGTGGGATGTCGTTACCGGCGGCGGTGGACAACGCGGCTTCGCATGGTCTGGTCTTGACCACTCAACCCAATCATACATACTAAGTGGAGATATTGTGTGCGGGTGGGTTCAATATGACGTTGGGCTAAGGTATGCACCCTATACCGGCTCCCGTGGTGGCGGACACTAAGCCATATGATACTTCTTCTATAAAATACTCTGATTTCAGGTTTGAGGCAGGGTGTGATTGCGTCAAGTACGTGCGCCACACCCGGCCTTACTACTCTTACTGCTAGAATTGATGTTATGGATATTCAAGTAACCTATCGAACACCTAAAGTGCTAAGTCCCGCCTACTGGGAAGAAGTAATCCAGCGGTCACCTGCTATTGGTGAGAATGGTGAAGCACTGAAGAGCAAATATAATAACGTAACCCCTGATAAGGCACCTACAGCACATGATGCGTTGGCTTTGGCCGCTCAGGAGTTACATAAGGGTATTTTTGCTGACCGTGAGGACATGCCGCCTACTCTTCTTGAAGTTGAGGCTTATGTCTATGGTCTATTGGAACCCCCGTTTTAGGAGTAAACTTTTGAGGAAACCCACCCGTAACCCGAAAGCTAACGCTATCCTGTTCCCTGAGCCGCCTGCTGGTGATGCGCAGTACTTGTGTGGTATCCCTATTGCGTATGTCCGTAATGTGGGTAGTGCGCTTGGTGTGACTGTCAAGGGTGTGCATGTTTGGCTTATTCCGTCTGGTGATATTAAGCCTGGTCATGTGGTTGCCCCGCGTGACCCTGAGAAGGCACCTGCTGATGTTTATCGGCTAACTTCTTCACAGCCTATTTTTGCGCCGGTCTATGATTTCATTGAGAAGTTTATTGTCCGCAATGAAGATGGTCTGCCTACGCCGAAGCGTATTCGTCAGAAGTTTATAGACGATTTCGCTTCTCAGACGTTGGATTGGCTATCTAACGTGTTGCAAGATGAGGATGTGGAGTACAGGGAGCTTCTTGAGCGTGCTGACCTTGCAACGGTTGGTAAGCTGATGATGTACTGTGTTTCGTTCTTCTATGATGTTCCGGTTGATGCTCTTGGTTATACTGTTGATGAGTATAAGTATCAGACTGATTCCACGATTATTGATGTCATGGAAGCCGTCTTGCATGAAGACGTAGAAGAAGAACTGAAGGCAGAATCTGAGGATTAGCCCCGCAGTATACGGAACGGTGACGCAAATCACTACAACTTATAGTTGCGTCACCGTTCCAGCTTGTGCTATACTTAATGTGCACATATGAATAACGGGATGTAGCTCAGCTTGGTTTAGAGCACTCGCTTTGGGAGCGAGGGGTCGCAGGTTCAAATCCTGTCATCCCGACTTATAACAGTTTCAACACTTCATCGATTCTATTACCTCAAAAGGGGTGGTGCCCGATATGGTACCACCCCTTTTTGTATGCCTTCTACCCGGATTCCACATATTCACCCCTGGAAGATTGGCGGGGGTTGCTTTGTTGCCCCCATGCTATGTATAGTTGATGCAGGCGCAATGAATACCCTAGTCTGTTAGGGGTTGCCGCCGCTATTACCTTAATTCCCCCAACAAGGAGAACACGTATACAATGAAGAGCCCGAACCGCTCAAAGAAGAAGAACCTTATCGCTGGTGCTGGTCTGGCACTGATGATTCCCTCTACCTTCGCTGGTGCCGCTAACGCACTAAGCGCCTCTGATGCTAAGCCCCAGGAGTATAAGGGTGCTGTTTCGGCTGAGGAGTACAGCAAGAGCACTTACGACATTCCGGTTGATTACTCTTCGCTGGACGCTATCGCTAAGGCCGCCCAGGAGAAGGGTGTCAAGGTCACCACTGGTGAGACTAAGACTATTACCGCTACTGACCATGCAGACGGCGTTAAGAAGGCTGAGGAAGCTAAGAAGGATGCCGCTTCTCAGGTTGAGTCTCTGAAGAAGGCTGTGGCTACTATCGAGCAGAATAAGCAGGCGGAAGCTAAGGCTAAGGCTGATGCTGATGCCGCCGCTAAGGTAGCTAAGGAAGCTGAGGCAATCAAGGCTGAGAACGCTAAGATTACCGAAGAGAACAAGGCAATCACAGCCGAGAACGAGAAGATTAAGGCTGAGAACGAAGCCGCTAAGAAGGACGCGGACGCTAAGAACGCCGCCGCTCTCAAGTCCTACAATGAGGCTAAGGCGGCTCAGGATAAGCTGAAGGCTGAGCAGGTCACTAACGCTAACCCGAACAAGGCTATCGTTGATGCGAAGAACCTTGCTGTTGAACAGCCTTTCGATGTTGTGGATAACGACAACACCCTGGTAAGCATTAACGGTGCCGCACCGCAGGATAGCCTGGACGAGCGTTCCGACTTCCCCGATAACTGGTCTTCCGAGAACACCTACCGCTTCACCAACCTAGACGGCAATAAGCCTAACCTGTCGCTGAAGTATAAGGATGCGGCTGTCGATAAGGCTACCGGTAAGAAGCTGACCGCACAGGTTGATGTTGTCCGATTCGTCAGCAACCCCACTGGTGCACCGTATGCTAACGGTTCCCCTAAGTGGAGCAATATGATTGATGTCCACTCTTCTTTCAAGGACATTATTTCCTTCCAGAAGATTTACAATATGGAATTGAAGGTTACCCTGACCTACTCGGATACGGGTGCCGCCTATGAGAAGCAGTTCTACCTGACTCCTGGTTCTCTGAACGCTCAGCAGACTCAGGGTGCTACCGCCGCTAACCGCTACGAGTTCACCGCGCCCGGTAATGGTGTTATTGCTACGTTCCTGAACACTGAGTCGCGTATTAGCCCCGAGGCTCAGTCGCTACAGGGCACCTCCGCTTCTATGCCTGGCACTGAGCATGTTGGTTTCTATATCCGTCAGGGCTCCAACCAGGGTGGTGTCGTCTTCGATGAGACTGACGACGCTCTGAAGTACCTGGGTGTCACCTACCTGGTGAACAACGGCGCTTCTATCTATGTTGGTACCACGGGTAACCCCGGCGTGCCTGGTGATGATGGTGTTTCGGGTGACCCGAAGAGTGTTGCTGATTCGGATTACTCACCGAACACTATTGACGCTTCTTACAACCACCTGATGCTGTCGGCTAACACTGTTGCGCCGACTCTGAAAGACCCGGTGAAGCCTAAGCCTATCACCCCGGAAGAGAAGCCTCTGAAGCCGTTGAAGCCGCTCAAGCAGGTTCCTACCGTGCCCGAGGTGAAGAAGCCTGACCTGAAGCCTGTACCCGAGGTGAAGCTGAACAAGGTCACCATTAAGGTTGCTAACATTGCGCCTGAGAAGACTGTCGCTAACGAGGATGTTGTTATCCCCGCTGGTAATGACCTGCCTACTCAGACTGTTACCGGCAACACTGGTAGCAAGGCACCTGAGCAGTTCTCTATCACCGACCTGGTAGAGTACGGCAAGGATGCGGACGGCAACTGGCGTGCCCTCGTGTCTATCACTAAGGATTCTCTGAAGGTTGTAGACGCGGACGGTAAGGACGTTACCTCCAAGTTCGACATTCAGGTTGAAGAGGGTAAGCTCATCTCTGGTACCGGCACCGACTTTGATGGTCATGTTGCCGATGTGGTGACTGCTACCGCTAAGAACCCGCAGGAACTTGGCGCTAACAAGTCCTACAGCCTGAAGGTTGAGTCTAAGTCCCTGAATGACTTCAAGGCTGACGAGATGCGTGACCTGGGTATCGTGACGGTCAATAACACCCCGATTGTTACTTCTATTCACCGTGTGAAGGAAGTTGTTGGTCAGGTCAATAAGGAACTGACTACCCCGGCTGAGGACATCAAGGCGGGCGCTACCCTCCGTTGGAAGGCCCAGGCTAAGAACAACTCCGGTGCTGACATGAAGAAGGCTGTCATCTCTGAGTTCCCCGATAATGCACAGTTCGACGTGAAGAGTGTTAAGTTCCTCAGCACCAATAACCGTGGCACCGTAAACGGTAACGTGTGGGAGATTGGTGAACTGAAGGCTGGCGAGACTGTCGAGTTCGAGGTTGAGGTAACCCTGAAGAGCGACCTGGACATGAACCGTGTCTACTCCGAAGGTATCCTGAACACTATTGTTCTGACGAACAACCCGTCACCGTCCGACCCGACCCCGACCACCCCGCCCGAGAAGTGCCAGGTGAACACCACGGTTGGCGAGGACACCGACGGTTGTGACGCTACCGTTACGAAGCTAGTTCCGCCTCCGGCTACACCTGAGACTCCTGAGCCACCTAAGCCGTCTGAGCCTGCTAAGCCTGAACAGCCTAAGACCATTGAGAAGGCTACCGCTGAGACTGGCGAGACTGGTTACGCTGGTGCTGGTTTGAACCCGGCTGTTGCTGGTGGTATCGGAATCCTTGGTCTTGCCGCCGCTGGCGGTATTACCGTGGCTGTCCGCCGCCGTCGCAAGAATGATGCTGAGTAGTTGTTATGCTTGACGACTGTTGCCGCTTTTGTTGATATTGCGTTTATGATTTAATATTGGCAACATTAGATGCGCTAGTAACCCAAAGACACTAGAGAGGAGGGCGCGTTGGCAAAGAGCCAGACCTATAAGGCGTTTGTCGCGCGCCCTACCCATATTCTAGATTTGAACGGCGAACTACGGGAAATTGCACCTGTCATGTCTCAGCTTATGTCTGAGATTCGCAACATTTCGACTTACGCTACCTATGTCGTCCGTAATGATACGGTTCTTGGTGAGCGATTGGCTCGGGCTGGTGCTGTTCAGCCTGCGGCGGCGGGTAGCCGTGCCGGTGTGACCATGCCTGACTTCCTAGCGTCTGGTCGTACTGGTAGGTCACGCAAAGAACGCCTAATCCAATACAACGTCGTCACAGCCTTCCGTTCCTGGCTGGAACGTATCAAAGCCGTAAACGGTGAAAGCGATAAGTACATTTCGCAGGGTTGGAAGCGCACCATGAACGCCGCACCCCCGTCGTATGGTGAAGACTACATCAACCTTGGTGCCGTCGATAAACAGTATGCTGTGATTGAGAACAACCCTTTTACTGATGGTGAGATTACCCTCAAAATGGTTATCCAGGGTCAGTGGTATCGCCTATTGTTCCCCTTCGATAATACCCGCTTCACTGAAGGTAAAGTTACCTTGCCATTCGTGAAGGTTGAGGACGGTAAGCCTGTTTTCATTTTCTCTGTGGTTACCGACAACCCGATTGTCCAGTTTTCTAGTGATTATACTATCGGCGTAGACGTGGGGATTAATGATTATGCTACTGTTGCGGTTCGTGACACGAAAACAGGTAAAATCACCTACCAGACGACACTCTCACAACGGGTTCATTCACTGTGGAATAGTGTTCGTGCATCTGAGAAGCAGGTGCGTCAGCTCAGGGAGAAAGCCGCCCGGTTATTGCAAGACCGCACGTATGAGCGTCAGGCAATCATGGCGGCACTAGACGAAGCGCAACTTCACCGCGCGGCGGCTTCACGCAAAAAACGCGAGTTGGCGATTCTTGCCACTCAGGAAATCGCCTACCTATCCCACTTTTACGGTAATGCTGTGGTTGCGGTAGAAGACCTGAGCTGGATTACAAATACGATGCAGAACGGGTACTGGAATCGCGGCGCGTTCGTACAATGGCTCACCCATTACGTGAGTCAGAACGGCGGCTGGGTGGTTACTGTGAGCGCCTTTAACACGTCGCAGGTATGCCACAAGTGCGGCTCTGAGGTGACACACCCTAAGCATAAGGTTTCACAATGCGCTAAGCACGGCATAATGGATAGGGATGTTAATGCCGCCGCGAATATCGCCGCCCGCGCCGTGCCGAAGGTTGAAAAAGCTAGGAAGACTAAGGCGAAAAACCCTCAGCTCCAGGAGAAGCAGACACCGCTTAAAACCCCGGTAGCCAGGTGCTCGTTGAAGTACCCAGGGCGTGATAGGACGAAGAATGTTCCTACACCAAAAAGGAAGAACCACCCCCGAAATGTTAAGGAGGTGACTCTTCCTTCTAGCCCCGCTAGGGTCAATCCGACCACCGTACTAGCGGACTGTAACACTTGTAGCGTCAATGTTACAGGGACTTCTCAAGCGGCTATCAAACAAGGTGATGTATCTTACAAATGTAAGTTATGTAACCTAAATTGATACGGTGATTAGTGAAGCCCCTGTGAGCTTTTACCTCATGGGGGTTTTACTGTGTCTTGCGAATGTGCTATACTTTTCTTGGTTGTTGTTTTGACTATCGACCATGTTAAGTACTTCTTGTTGGAGGTATTGGTTACGGTAGGGTCTGCAACCCCCGCTTGAGTTTTCTGTCGGTGTTGTATTCGCACCCGTATGATTTGGTGGGCTGGTTCCTTTGACTGGTGGTTCGGTCTTAGGGGTTGGTTTACCTTATTGGGTGTGTCTGTGAGGAGTAATGACCTTAGCTATCCGATGGTGCTTGCCTGTAGCTGGATGAAACACCCCCTTGACGTGATTGTTAAGGGGGTGTTTCTAGTATGTGCTGATTTGTTGCTTATCGTCTTTTTGCTATGTGTTTTATGGTTGAGTTTTATCCGCTGACTAAGGTAAGTCCCGCCCTGCATATTGGGTTGGGGTTGGTTACGGTGGGGTGACTTAGCTCAAAAATTAGGCAGATTCACTGTTCCCGCTATCGGGTTATTTTATTGATGGTGACCGTACTCGTGTAAGCTTTGTTTTGTTGGGGTGCGGTTTTTCCTGATTTGCGGGGTGGGTCTGTGTAGTTTTTGTTATTTGGGTGGAAAACCCCCGGTTTCCTGCATGTGCGGGTTGCCGGGGGTTTTCTTAGTTTCTATTTAGTTACTAGGGGCAGGTGTGGGCACGGGGGTTGCTCCACCCTTTGCGTAGGCACCGTGGTTGGCTTGCTTGATGTGTAGTACTAGAATGTCTTTGCCGGTGTATACGGCGTTAGGCTCGTACTTGGAGAAGCCTTGGATTCGGGTGCTATCGTTATTGTTCAGTGCTTGCCATGCAGAGTTTGAGCTGATGGGTCGAGGGCCATTCTTCTTAATGTCTGCTTCGTTACCCTTGATTTGGGCGGATACGATAGCGTACTCAGGGTTGCCGGGTTGCACGTCGTCAATGATAACAATTTCGGCGTACTTGGACTGGTCGAGCACACCGTTTGCTTCACGACTTTCTGCTGGCTGAATATCGTAGGTTCGCTTCGGAATGACGACGCTGTTTCCAGAGATGACGGGGGAGCCGTCTAGCGTCTTGAGCTGATTCTCAAGCTTTGACTTGTCGTCATTGGTTGCCGTGGTTGCGGTATGCTCAGGGTTAGGTGCGACTACCGGCTTGTCGCCGGTTACTACGGTCACTGAGCCAGGTGTGGGGTCTGATTTCACTACGCCGGTCATACCTGTTGCATAGTCGTTACCTTCAGCGGTGGGCTTAGCCGCATCAGCACTGTGGGTTGCTTCAGGGGTTGCGGTCGCTGTAGGGCTTTGAGTAGCAGTCGTGGTTGCTGTCGCGGTGGGCGTGTTGGTTGTGTTAGTGTTTTCGGCTGTTCCACCGCAGGCGGTTAGGGTTAGTGCTAGTGCGGCTAGGGTTAGAGGGGCTAGTTTCTTCAAGGTTCACTCCATAGTGTTATATACAATCTGTCACCTATAATATAGTCGTTTGTTCTGATATGCAAATTATTTCGCCATATGGTTTAATATTTGAGTAATGTTTGTAGTTTTACATTTTTAAGGAGAGTCCACTATGAAGGATAAACGACCTGACCTGTACGACTTGTACGAAGATGATTACGATAAATCTGCGGCTAGTGTGCGTGGCACTAAGGGTTTGATTACTCGCCGTCAAGCTGTTCTGGGTGGCACTCTTAGCCTTGCCGCTCTTGGACTTACGGCTTATGGTTTTTTCCGTCCGCAGGTTGGTTCTGATGGGGTTATTCGTGTCCCTTATACTGTCCAGAATAGGGGCGCTACCCCTGTTGCTACTACTGATGCTGGTGAGCCTGTATATCAGCCCCCTAAAGATGATGTGGGGGATAAGATGCCTGTCTTGGATGACAATACTCTTTATGCGCCGAAGCCGGAGGTGGAGGTTCATGCCGCTGTGTGTGAGGTTGATGCCGCTAAGGTGACGAATGATATTCCGGCTAATCTTCCGGCTTTTGGGTGGTCTATTCCTACTCAGGGTATTTCTGCTTCTTTGTCTGCTTCTGGTTCGACTAGTGGCAAGATGGTTCTTCCTATTACTGCTGATGGTTCTGGTATTTGGTACAGTAAATCTAACCCTATTACAGCTTCAGAGGGCTCTACTATCCTTGCGGGGCATGTGAATAGGCGTAGTTACTATTTGTCGCCGTGGGGGTACCTGCATCAGCTTTCAGGCTGTGAGCGTCTATTCCTTACTGACGGTAACGGTCATGTAACTCAGTGGCATGTGACTGACATGTTCACTGTCCCACAGGATAAGCTTACTGAGGTTCAGGGCATGTGGGATAAGACAGGCGATAGGTCACTATGGTTGGTCACCTGTTCTGGCCAGCAGGTCGGTTCAGACGGTGCAACCGGCGGTAATACGTTCGGGTTTAATTACAGGTATAATCTTGTTGTTAGGTGTGCCCCTAACACCTAGTTTGACAAACCCAGCACAGTGTGTCATGATTACTTATGAAGATGTTTATGAATCCACCCCGAAAGGAAGGCTAACATGCCGCTACTGCCCGATACCCCCATCACCCACGACAAGGACATTTGGGAACTGCTACCCGAAAACATGTGGGAGAACATCTTCATGGCACAGGGCTTCAGCTCACGTGTGGATACTGCTATTGGCCACCAGCTGGATAGTGAAGACATGAAGAAGTATGCCAGTGAAGAGGCGGCTTACGAGTACTGCGATAACCAGAACTATGACATTATCAAGTCCAATACCGCCGTTATCCTTGAAATGATTGGCAAGGGTGACCCGCTCCGTGAAGCATACGCCCAGACCGTCGCACAGGTCTACACCCGCGCCGCTATCACCGGCTACGTTTATGAGGGTGGTCTTGGAGGCGGCGGCGGCTTCAACTTCGGCCCCATCAGCACCCCCGACCTTGTTCTTCTTGAAATTGGCCTCCTAGACATTACGGGCAATGAGAAGACGTTCCAGGAAATCCTCGACACTAGCCTGCGTAAATATCAGCGTGTAGTTGATATGCATAAGGGTAGGAATAAGGAAGCCCGCGTTAATCGCTACTACTGGGATAAGGTTCTTAACCTCATCGCTGATGAGCTTGACCTTGAAGCTTCCACCTGGACTATTAAGCTCAACTAACAATTACCTGAAGGGGTAACAATGTTCAAGAAGATTCTAAACACTTTCCGTAAAGCTAAGACCACCCCTGAAGCCCCCGGCGGAACCAGCAAAGACCCGAAGCCTGTATCAGACGTGCCCCTCGTTGAAGGTGGCGCAAATCAGGTAGACACCCGCGTAATTAGGCTTGACAGCTGTTGCCAAGTTTGTTAATATTGCGCTCATGATTTAATATTGATATTATTAGATACATTAGCCGTAACCCAAGGATGCCAGGAAGGAGGGCGCGTTGGCAAAGAACCAAACCTATAGGGCGTTCACAGTGCACCCTTCTCACGTCCTGAACCTAGACGGTGAGCTACTAGATGGTGCACCTATTATGGCTCAGCTCGCCTCTGAAATTCGCGGTATCTCTAGTTACGCAACCTACATTACCCGCAATGATACTCAGCTTGGGAATGAATTAGCACGCATTACCACTACTGCACCTGCTGAGGCAGGTCGCCGCGCGGGTGTTGTAATGCCTGATTTCCTTGTGTCTGGGCGGGGTAAGTCACGTAAAGAGCGGCTACTTCGATACAATGTAGTCACAGCTTTCCGTTCCTGGCAGGAACGAACCAAAGCTGTAAATGGTGAAAGCGCTAAGTACGTTTCCCAGGGCTGGAAACGCACAGCGAACGATTCGGCACCCACGTATGGCGAGGGTGACTTCATTAACCTCGGTGCCGTCGATAAGCAGTATGCTGTGATTGAGAATGATAACCCCTTTAGCGACGGTGAAATCGTCCTTAAAATGGTGATTCGCGGCGCATGGTACTATCTAATCTTTAACTTTGATAACAGGCGTTTCACCGAGGGTAAGGTCACCCTACCACTCATTAAGGTTGAGAATAACCAGCCTGTTTTCATCTTCTCCGTCGTGACAGATAACCCCGTCGTCCAGTTTTCCAGTGACTATGTTATCGGCGTGGACGTTGGTATCAACAATTATGCTACCGTTGTGGTTCGTAATACTGCAACGGGGAAAATAGTTCACCGGACGACGCTTTCTCAGCGTGTTCATTCGTTGTGGAATAGTGTCCGCGCATCTGAGCGTCAGGTGAAACAGCTCAGGGAGAAAGCCACCCGGTTGTTGAATGACCGACCGTATGAGCGTCAGGCAATTATGGCGGCACTAGACGAGGCTCAGCTTCACCGTAAAGCCGCTTCCCGCAAGAAAAAGGAGCTTGCTATTGTTGCGGCGCAGGAAATCGCCCACCTATCCCATTTTTACGGTAATGCTGTCGTGGCTATCGAAGACCTGAGCTGGATTCGTAACACCATGCAGAACGGTAGGTGGAATCGCGGTGCTTTCGTGCAATGGCTAACCCACTACGTGAGTCAAAACGATGGCTGGGTTGTTGCCGTAAATTCAGCTCGCACGTCACAGTTGTGCCACAAGTGCAGTTCTGAGGTTGAGCACCCTGAGCATAAGGTTTCACGGTGCCCCATGCATGGTGACATGGATAGGGATGTTAATGCCGCCGCGAATATCGCGGCACGTGCCGTACCAAAGGTTGAGAAGGCGCGTAAAAAACGTGCTAAAAATCCTAGACTTCAGGAAGATGCACCCCTGAAAACACCTATTACTAGGTGCTCATTGAAGTATCCTGGCAGGGATAGGACTAAAAACTGTCCTACGCCGAAGCGCAAGAAGAAGTGTCAGGGGGTGAACACTCTTTCTAGCCCCGCTAGGGCACAAGCCAACCGCTTGGAAGCCAGCGTACTAGCGGACTGTCTCACATACGGTGTTGCAGGGACTTCTCAAGCGGCTATCAAACAGGGAACCATAACCACATACAGGTTATGTAGCCCTATTTGATACGCTCAACACCCTAGACGTTGCCCGCTCTCAAATGCGCGGCACCGGCGTGGGTGGTGCTACACTGATTGACCCTATCAAATTCTAAACACACAAGTAAGGAAACACCCATGTCTGAACATGTAGGCGACAAGGAACAGGAAACCACGCCGGACACCCCCGAAGTGGAAGAAGCCGCAGAAAACAGTGAAGTAGCTGAGGGGCAGGAAACTATCTCTGATGAAGACGATATGACGGCTGTAACCAAAGAGAAGAACGCCCTCCGGGTCGCTACCCTAACCCTATACGTCACCATGATTCTAATTGGTGTAAGCATGGGCGCTAGTATCCCTAGCTCTACTCATGCAATGCCTGAGTGGTACCACATTCTGCTTGGAACTGTTCTCATCTTTGGCATCTTGAAGTTCCTGACTCGTGACACTGATTTTAAAGGACTAGCAAAGTTTCATGCGCCCATTGTGGTGCCTGGTGCCTTCGTTGCTTCTTCCTTGACTGTCCTTGTGACTGGTAGTGTTCAGGTTGCTAGTGTGATTTCACTTGTTTCTGGGCTACTTCTACTGACTATTGCTCTAGTGGTCTGTGTTATAGTTTTCAGGCTTTGCGGGCGGCAGAATAAGACTATTCGTGAGTGCGAAAAGATGCTGAAGGGTAAGTAGCCTTATTCCTTGACATGCACTCAATATACGTGCTATAGTGTCAAGGTCTGCGATTGTAGCTTAATGGTTAAAGCCCCTGCCTTCCAAGCAGGTTATGCGGGTTCGATTCCCGTCAGTCGCTCGAACGAAGTCATGTACTACGGATTTGTGGTAGACTTCGGTTTGTGATATATTATATTCACAGGTTCACGACATTTCGTGATTCATATTTGGTGCCGTGCCAGAGTGGCTTATTGGGGCTCCCTGCTAAGGAGTTAGCGGCTTTATGTTCGCTCGTGGGTTCAAATCCCACCGGTACCGCGCGATATTATATAGGGTGACTTACCGGTATTACCCGCAATAAGGCGCAAGCTTGAACGTCTCCAAGCTTGCGCCTTATTGTTTTGCTTATGCTTTTGTGGCTAGGTTCGCCATGTATTGCAGTATTGCACCTGCGGCTAGTATGAGGGCTGGCCCGTGCATGTCGCCGCGCCTCATGCCGTCTGAGGCGGCTAGTAGTGCTGTTACGCTGAATGTTGCGTATATTCCTAGTAGCATTTGCCTGTATGTTTCTTCAGCTTTGAGGCTTCCCCATAGGGTTATGATTAGTGCTGTTAGCCCTATTAGGGGTATGGTGGGGTTCATTAGCTCTATGGTGCACCATGTGGCTGTTGCGGCGTGTATTAGGGTTGCTAGGATTGCTACAGCTTTTTCTTTGGTGGTTAGTTCTAGGGTGTTTTCTGTTGTTGGTTCTTCGTTCATTGTTTGTGTTGGTTATTGTTTTCTTGTTGGTGAATATTTTCACTTTTAATTTTACGTGTCGTTCTTGACTTTTTCCTAATTGGGGTATAGCTGGTGGGTGTGATATAATAGTTTAACCACATATTTGAGGACTTTGAGCCTTACGGATTATTCACCCCTAGAACTAAGCTGGTAGAATGGTCTGAGTTAATAAAAACAGCTATACACAGAGATTTTGAAAGCATAGGACACCCTACATTGGCTAATTTTCTTGAGCATCTGCTACGTGCCGGTGAGAAGCGTGAAGTTCGACGCGCTAACACACTCATTGGGCAGATTAACGCGCTTGAATTTGTTTATGAAGAAATGACTGACGAAGAGTTGGCGGCACAGACCCCTGAATTTAAGGAACGCATCAAGTCTGGTGAAAGCCTAGACGTTCTTATTCCCGAGGCTTTTGCTGTGGTTCGTGAAGTAGCACGCCGTGTTCTTGGTAAGAGGCATTATGATGTACAGCTAGAGGGTGGTATTGCCCTGCATTATGGTCAGGTTGCCGAAATGAAGACTGGTGAAGGTAAAGCCGTCACGGTTAGCACCCCTATTCCTACCCCTACGGGCGCTAAGCTTGCAGGGGATATCCGTATTGGTGACACCGTGTATGCTGGTAATGGTGACCTTACTGTTATTGCCGGTGTTTTCCCGCAGGGTAAGCAGGATGTTTACGCTCTAGTTCTAGATGATTTGCGTACCGTCAGGTGTAACCTACAGCACCGTTGGGATATTGCACCTCGAATGTCTAGTACCTTGTATGAGACTGTTGAGACTGAGGATATTCTGCGTAAGTTGAAGTCTGGTCAGCAGGTGTTTATTCCGCGTAATGGTTGCACCCTAAATGATGATATGGCTCTAGCAACCCACCCTACAGAAACCGTCAAGGTGACCAAGGATAGCCTTTTGTCTGTCACTGATTTTGAGGGTACTACTAGGGTTGTGAATGATTCTAGTAACTACATGTATCTCGGCTCTTCTACGTATATTCGAGACAACCGTTCACCCTTGGAGCCACTACAGCGTTCTGGTGTTATTGTGGCTTACCGCGATAAGCGGAACCATGCGGTGAAGCATTTCTTTGTGAACCTGGATAAGGCACCGGCGGCTAAGCTTGAAGCAGGCAACCTGGCTGATGTTATTGCCGCTACCGCCGCACCTTCTTTTGGTGACCCCGCAAACACTGTAGCTCCCGCAAAGTATCAGGCTGAGAACTTTATTCAGATGACCTCTAAGCCTGTTGGTGCTACAGGTCTACGTATCGGGTATGCACTCACTCGCGGCAACGCTGAAACGATTGCCTGGTATGCCCGCGCATTGGGTTACTCCGCAACCGTTAAGGATATTGAGGGTCTAGGATTCTTCCCCTACACGGTACAGATTGATACGGCACCTACCGGCAATGTTGAGGTTACCGCCGTCCTTGAGCTTGGTGTTCAGGAAGAGCAGGTATGCTTCACGGTCACTCACCCCTCTCACCTATTCCTTGCAGGTGACCATGTTGTTACCCATAACACACTAACCGCTGTGGCACCCATGTACCTGAACGCACTTACCGGTAAGGGTGCGCACCTGGTCACCACTAATGACTATTTGGCGCGTGAGCAGGAGCAACAGATGGGTCTTATCTATTCGTTCCTTGGTCTAACTCATGGTGCCCTTCAGGAGTCTATGAGCCCCGAGGAGAGGCGCGACATCTACAGTAGGGATATTGTCTACGGTACGAATAACCAGTTTGGCTTTGACTACCTGCGAGATAACCTGGCTCTCACCCCTGAAGAGCGTGTCCAGCGTGAGTTGAACTTCGTCATTATTGATGAGCTGGATTCAATTCTTCTTGATGAGGCTACTACCCCTCTGATTATTTCTGCCCCGGCACAGAACGTTGAGGAAGCTGAGAAGTGGTTCACTAATGCCGCCGCCCTCATGCCGCTACTGAAACGAGATGAGCACTATACGGTGGATGAGAAGAAGAAGGTCGTAGATTTTACCGACGAAGGTCTGAATATGATTATCGACTACTTCGGCACCACGGACAAGATTCTGTTCGGTTCACATAGTGAAATCTTGACATTCCTACGCTCTGCCCTGCAAGCTGAAACCCTGTACCACAACCGTAAAGAGTACATTATTCAGGGTGGCGAAATCATGATTGTTGATGAGCATACCGGACGTGCAATGGAGGGTCGCCGCTACAGTGACGGTCTACACCAGGCTATTGAAGCTAAGGAACGTCGAAACGGTCACCTAGAGGTTAAGATTCAGCCTGAGAACCCTACTTCGGCTACGATTACTTTGCAGAACTTCTTCCGTCTCTACGATAAAATGTCTGGCATGACCGGTACAGCCGCGTCTGAAGCCGCTGAGCTTGCTGACACTTACGGTTTGGCAGTGCGAACTATCCCGCCAAATAAGCCGAAACAGCGTATTGACGAGCAGGACGAGCTGTACCTCACCGAGCAGGATAAGATGGATGCGGTAGTTGCTGAAATCTTGGACATTCGACAGCGCGCCCTAGATGAAGTAGAAGATGGTGAAGAGCCGCTAATCCAGCCCATTCTTATTGGTACAACTAGTGTGGCCGCATCTGAGAAGCTTTCCCGTAAGCTGGCTAAGGCTGGTATCGTCCATAACGTTCTTAATGCTAAGCATATTGAGAAGGAAGCGCACATTATCGCTCAGGCTGGTAAGCTTGGTGCGGTTACGGTTTCAACCAATATGGCTGGTCGTGGCACCGACATTCTTCTTGGTGGTAATGCTGAGATGATGGTTGCTGAACAGCTGGCTATCATGGGTCTTAGTATTGAGCATACGCCTGCCGCCTATGAGGAACAGTATAAGGTTCTTCTTCCTCAGATGGAGGAGAAGATTTCAGTTGAAGCTGAGAAGGTGCGTGCCGCTGGTGGTCTGTATGTGATGGGTACGGCTAGGCATGATTCTCGCCGTATTGATAATCAGCTTATCGGTCGTTCTGGTCGTCAGGGTGACCCTGGGCGCAGTAAGTTCTTCCTGTCGCTTGAGGATGAGCTGTTCAGGTTCCATGCTTCACGTTCTACACTGATTCTGGCACACCTATTTGAGGCTTACGGTTCACCGATTAAGGGTAAACAGCTCACTAAGGCTATTGAGCGTGCACAGGGCGCTGTGGATGGTATGCACCGTTCGTCTAGGAAGCAGACGCTAGAGTATGATGACGTGTTGAATGGTCAGCGTAAGAAGCTGTATTCAGACCGAACAGAAATTTTGCTTGGCGATGACGATATGGCGGCTGACCTTGTAACTAAGTTCATTGATTCTAGTGTCCGCACTACTATTGATGAGTGGGTTGCCGAGAATGGTGAGCACCTTGACGATTGGGATTTGCCTACTCTATGGAAGCATCTTCGTGAAGAGTTGGACTGGGTGCCGTCGATTACGCCTAAAGACCTTCTTGCCGAGTATCCTACTAGTACGGAGCTGACCCGTGATGTGTTGGTGGATGAGTTGGCGGCGGCGGCTAAGGTTCACTGGGATTCACTAGTGGAAGCTAATAGTGTTTGGCGAACCCAGGCACGTTCAATCATTCTTGGTGCTATTGACCAGGAATGGGTTGGCCACCTTGCAGACTTGGGTTACCTCAAGGAAGGTATCGGCTTGAGGGCTTACGCACAGAAAGACCCTAAGATTGAGTACCGCCTAGAGTCTGCCGACATGTTTAATCAGATGACTAGCACCCTGATTCCTAAGCGTGTCGCCCAGGAGCTTCTAAAGCCCCGCATTTAATTAAATTTTGACCCCAGCGATATGTTGTGTTATGATTGTTCTACACGATTTAATGATGTACGACCAATATTAAGGACACAACACATGCTAGACGCATTTTTCGTCCTCGAAGTGGGCGGCAACGGATACGGTGAAACCACCGAAGAAATTGCCACCCGCTTCGAGGAACTTCTTTCTCAGAACAAGACTCTAACCCTCGCGTTGGAAGACATTTCTACCGGCGGGTGGTTCCGTTGCTACGCCGATATTGTAGGTGAAGACCTGCATACTCTGGATGACCGCCTCTATTACACTCTCAAGGCGTATGACGTGGAGGCTTGCGCTTACATGTCTTACCTGAAGGCACTCCAGGCCAACGGTGAAACCGCATACCTGAATTTCAATACCGCAAACGTTTCCAAGGATGCGCATAGTGACCTCACCTGGAACTTTACCGTATCGTTCGAGCTGGTCAATACCGACAATAAGGTTACGGATGATTAAAGGCAAGATTCGCCGCGCTATGGAAGCGGCTCTCGAACGCCTTAAAGCCTGGAACGCAAATCAGGCAACACCTGAAGTAACCACTAATACTGCACCCAACCCGACACGCGCTCTAGCATGCTCTGCTGGACGCTTCAATCACAAGTAAGGATATAAACTAATGCTTTTCAATGAAGAACCCACCACCACTAACACCCCCCAGCCCGCTGTTGAGCCTGCCTATGGTGTAGACTTTATGCGTGGATTCATGCTGATGTCGCTACCCTGCGCCGCTCTTTGGGGTCTAGTAGCTTTCGGTATCACTAACCTGCCCCTGTAACGACGACTACCCCTAGAATCACAGCATCATGAACTACATTACCGCCCACGAACTTGTAAACCCTGTTTTCTGGATTGTTATTTTTGGCTTCCTCGGCTTGATTTGCGCTATTTTTACGGTCATTCAGCTGGGTATCATTTCCAATATTGGTGCCCTATTCAGGGGTAAGTCATCTGTGAAGTATGATTCAATCCGAACAGATGAAAAGGCTCTATGGACTTTCGCTATTCTAGCTTTCTGCTTCATTAGCGCCACCGTCTATCTGCTTTGGTCTGAGCATAATAGCCGTTCCGTATCTGTATCTGAAGGAATCACTACCGTCACTAGGGTAGATGAGGCGCAGATGCGTAATTGGCGTAGCGAAGAGAAGGGTGTCGATTTGGTGTATTCTTACACTGACCCGTCCGGTGTCCCTGTCTTCAAGGATTATGGTGACCCTCAGAATGAGGTATACCGAAAGTGTTCGCTCATTTTCACGGACGCTAAGCGTCAAGATGGGCTAGTACTTTTTGACCGTGAGATTCGCATGAAGGTCACCCCACAGTGTTCTAATACCACGGTTGATGGTTCTTTGGTTCCTATCACTACTGCGACCGCTAATCCGAAGTCTACCCCTAGCCCGTCTAAGGGTACCGCAAAGGCTACCCCGGCCCCGTCTGCTACCCCTTCTAAGCGTCCTACGCCCTCTGTGAGCTACGCCCGCTAGTTGCTATAGGCACTGTGTGGGTATTGGAGAACATGATGGGCTTTGACGGTTAGGGATATATAAAGTAAGCCCCCAGCTGGTAAGCAATATTTAATGTTGCCAGCCGGGGGTTTCTTTATGCCTTATTTTCACCCTATTGTAAATATTGAAGATGAATAGATGCCTTGGAGGAAAAATAATATGGCATGGCACATATCACCAAACGGCGATATTAACAGCTGTGTAGGGTATAACGGCCCCAAAGGTTGCAAGTATAAGAACAAGGAAGTGGAACATTTCGACACTTACAGTAAGGCGGTAGCGGCTAAAGAAGCACGGATAAGTAAACGTCATAAGGAGAATCTACAGGAGGCGCGCGCCGAGCTGACTAAAGAGCAAACATTACTCATTCCAGCTAATGATTCTCGCCGGTATATTGCAGACTCACAGATGCGGCAGAAATATGCACAACTCAACAGTGACTATAACCTGTCACGCTACTATGCGCCTGATGGTGCGGCGGCTGAGGTTAGTGCCCCGCGTGAAGGTGCCAATGCATCACCTGTCGATATGTGGGTTCGAGCCGATAGCCTGTTCGCTACCCGTAGGACGGATATAGGCGACCCTGATTCTGGTTCCACTATCCCGGCGAACAGGAATAAAGCTGATGCCCTACTGAAGAAGCATAGGGAATCGGTTCAGAATCCGCATACTGATATTGCTGTACTTACAGCAGATGAGAAGTACCCACCCGTTAAACATATGCAGGCGCACCAACAGCAGTATCTTGATAGGCTTGCGGCTATCGGTGAGGATAGGTACCTGGAGTATGTTGATGCTGGGCGCGAGTCGGTGAAGGTTAGCCAGAACCTTATCCTTAGCCGCCAGACGGGGCTAATCATGAAGAGGCTCATGACTGGTGAAGCTAAACCTGACGGTGTACCAACAACCGTAGATGATGAAGACTATCAGAAGCTACTGAAAGAGGTGCCGTTGGCGTTGTGGTCAAACCCTAAGTTTATGGAGTGGGCACATTCTACGGGGTACCCGATGGATAACGGTATTCCAGGGGCGGCTCGTGATGCTGAGCATCTTGAAGAGATGCTGAACGCCTGTGCTGGCACACCGGATGCTGAGGGTAATGTCCTGATTTTTAATGAGAAGTTTTCAAATATTGATAACACAGTCTATAACCCGCAGGACTTGTTGAAGGTTGCGCCCGCACAGATTCCCGAGAAGACTATTGCTGAGGTTATTGCCGCGCAGACTAGCCCAAACGACCCGGAACTGAAAGAGGACTTGAAAGCCTTCAGGTTCAATGACACGGTAGGTTGTGGGTACATGACTATCACAGCACAGAATCAGAGGCGTAAATATGCTGATGGTTTCTACGAACATTACTCTAACCCTGCTTACCATAATCTAGGTTCATACCAGGGGTTGAATAAGGTTAGGCAGGGTGACATTATTAGGCGACCTTCAAACACTGACCCTTCACGGAACACATATGCGGTAGTTCTAGATACAACCCCTGAAGGTGTTCTTTATCAGGGTTTCCCCTCATACAGTAAATATGATTTGCCGGTTCTAGCCGATGCAGACAGGGCACTCGCCCTATATAAGGCCGGTGCCCGTCGCACTGAAACACCTACAGGCTTCACGGCTTACCACGGCATAGATACTACCGATGGGACAGTAGACGAAGGATGGTATGCTTGGTAAACTTAATGCATAACCTTACAGTTTCCTGAATATTTTTTAATCAACCTTCCTGATATGTTTACAGAATAGAGGGCAGGGGCAAAGTGTGCCATGCACCGAAAGCCCCTGCCTTCTTTACTGCCAAATTTCAAAGCACCCCAAATATAGGGGTGGAAGGAGAACGAAGGAAACTTGACAGCTAAAACGCCTCAGAAGAAAGCCGCTAAAACTATCTTTGCGTCTACCGTGCTTGCCGCAACTGTTGCTAGTACCCTAGCACCCGCTGTTGCTACCGGCGAACCGGATAACGGTAAGGCAAAGACTGTTACAGCTGGCTCAACAATCACCGTTTCTGAGAATGAAACAATTAAGAACAATGCCGACACTCATGTCAATGGGGATACGGCAACCACTGAAGCCGCACCAACCCTGCAAGGTGCTGTTGATGTAAAGAATATTAAGGTTGCCCTAGCAGAAACCCCTGAAGAGGGTGCTAAGAAGGGTGGCGCTACCGTCGGTTGGGGTGCTAAAGCCCAGGCGGAAGATAAGCAGAACCTAACAGGTGCACAGGATAATACTCTAGTAAATGGTACCCCTTCCCTAGCCGTTGTACCGCTTACCACTAAGAGCGGCTGGAAGCCTGGCTGGGGTGTCCTTGGTCAGGACGTATCTAACCACCAGCCTAACATCAACTGGAGGGCTCAGTATGCTGGCGGTAGCCGCTTCTCGTGGATGAAGACGAGTGAAGGCACCACATATGTAGACCCGACGTTCTCTGGCCACTACAGGGGCGCACGTGAAGCTGGTCTAGTCACCGGCGGTTACCACTTTGCGCTTCCTTCCCAATCATCAGGTCGTACACAGGCCGAGATTTTTATTAAGAATGGTGGCGGCTGGTCAGCGGACGGTAAGACCCTGCCTGGTATGCTTGACCTTGAGTATAACCCGTACCCGTCTTTGGGTAACACTTGTTTCGGTATGTCTCAGTCTCAGCTGAAGGCTTGGACGTGGGACTTCATGAACACATATAAAGAAAAGACGGGTCGTTACCCCACAATCTACTCTACTACCGACTGGTGGAACACCTGCATGGGTGGTACGGGCGAGTTTAAGGGTGCACCCCTGCATATTGCCAACTATTCCACTGGCCCCGGTTACATGCCTGGTGGTTCAACTAGCTTCGACATTTGGCAGTTCTCATCTGTAGCACCTTTCGCTGGTGACTCAAATGTGTTCAATGGTACTACCGCTGAGCTTGATAACTTTGTTCGTAACGCTAACTATGTTTCTAAGTGGAGTAGTAACGGTAAGGTTTCACCTGCCCCAACTGGCTTCCGTTCCGCTCACGCTCCCGTGGCACCGAAGCCAGCGCCGGTTGTTGATAATGGTGACCGCAACTTCGGTAATGGTGGCTACCTGAATATCCATAGTGGTATTGGTAGCTACTGGAACAAGAACCAAGAGCGCTACGGTACACCTATCGGTCGAGAGCTTGCACTACCTAACGGCTGGGCACAGGACTTCACTAACGGTTACCGAATCCTTCACCGTAAGGACGGTAAGGGTGGTGCCGTGTACCTGCGTGGCGCTATTGGTGACCTGTGGGTTAAGAATGGTAATGAGTACGGAAAGTTTGGGTACCCGCTAACTGACGAATATTCATTCCGTGAATCCGCACAGCAAGACTTCGATAGTGACAAGAAGTTGATTTGGTCGGAGAAGAACGGTGTTCACGTCATGACCAATTTTAAGCCTATTATCCAGAAGTGGTTTGACCTTGGTGACGTTCGCACCGTAGGTACACCTATCACAGATGAGATTACTAACGGCGATGTCATCTACCAGGACTTCCGTACTAACGACGGGTCTAAGATTACCCGCATTAGCTGGAACACTCGCACTAACGCCGTAACAGTGGACACCCTTGACCCTATGAGTGCTAACGGGTTCGCCGTCAAGAATGGTATTCGTGAATACCTGAAGAGGGTTGGCCAGGACTACGGTGGCGCTATCGAGAATGAACGAACCGTCGATAGGCTACGTGGCGTATGGGAGCAGGACTTTAAAGATGGTCACCGTGTAGTGTACTCCTACGGCGCTCAAGGAAAGAGTGTTTGGCTACGTGGCGCTATTGGCGGCATGTGGGCACAGTCTGGCGGTTCCGCTGGAACATACCGCTATCCTACCAGTGAAGAGCTGACACGTGACGGCATTACTTACCAAGACTTTGGTTCAGGGCATAAGCTTGCCTGGACTGAGCAGACTGGTGTGCATGAGATTTGGACTCGCGGCGCTATCGGCGGCAAGTGGTCTGAAAATCCCGGCTTCTATGGTGCGCCTTCCACTAACGAGGTCAATCGAGGTAGCGGTATCGTAACTCAAGATTTCCGTACCACTGACGGTCGCACCAATAAGATAGTTTGGACTGAGAAGACCGGTGCCCACAATATTGACCCGACTAGCGCTATTGCCCGTAAGTGGCTAAGCTACGGCGAAGTTGGCAAGAATAAGCTAGGTGTCCCCGTTAGTGAAGAGTACTATGTGCATGGTGGTCGCGCCCAGGACTTCAAGAATGGCGACGATTACTACATTGTTGGTTGGGACGCTTCAACGAACCGCACACACGTCATTCAGTTCAACTCTGCTGTAGGTAAGAAGTGGGCGGCTGAGGGGCACTGGGATAAGCACGGTTTCCCACAAACTGACGTTGTTGGTGACCGCAACGCCACCACTCAGACCTTCTCTAAGACGGGTCGCATTTCCACTATTGCGACAGGCACCGTGAGGGGTTCAATAAGTTTCCATCCTGCATCTTTGGCGGCTGAGCCGGTTGCTGTACAGAACCACGATAAGCACAGCGACATTGTAAAGAGCGCGAAGAGTGGTCTAGGCGGCACCTATGTTTGGGGCGGCAAGACCTTCAAGAACTGGGACTGCTCAGGCTTCGTGTCATGGGTCTACGCCCAGCACGGCATCAAGCTCACACCATACACCTACAGTATGAAGAATGAGCTGAAGCCAACCACCACCCCTAAGCCGGGCGATATTGTCTTCCAGAATGGTTACAGCCACGTTGGTATCTACCTGGGTGATGGTAAGATGATTTCCGCTCTCAACCCGTCTAGCGGCACCCTGATTCACCCTGTGAACTGGATGCCTGTTGATGGTTACTACACGGCGCTTTAAGCCAGATTTGCGTAACGGTTGGAACATGTGATACTATGTTTACGTAATCAAAATTTCTTGGTTGCGATTGTAAGTATGTAAACCAAAGGGCAAGAGCAGTAGACCAGAAACCTACTGTGGAGCCCGGATGCTACCGACAAGAACCGGTGGTACCCATTTAGCACACTTACGCATTGTCACTTTCTAATGCCCCGCCTTGTCTATCCTAGAACAATTTACAGGGCGGGGCGTTAGTTTCTTGGTGGTGTGACCGAGCAGTTAGGTGTTAGCCTGCAAAGCTAAATACGCGGGTGCAAATCCCGTCACCACCTCTTATTTTGCAAGAAGCATATGAGTTTCCGCCTTGATTGTTTGGCGGGTTGGCTCATATGCTTCTTGTTTTTTGCGTACTTATGGGTGGTTTTAGGTTGATTTTTCGGGGTTTTTAAGGGTTTGCACCTTTCGATTTTGCAAACCCAAAAGAGTGTGTTATGATAGTTCTACACGGCTTCGGTTTGAGGTCGTGATTCATATTCACTACAACTTGATTCCCTAACAGGAAGGAAACCCACTCTAATGCCCATTACCCGACGCTCCCTGATTGCAGGTTCTATTGCTGGTGCCGCAACCGTTGCCATGACCGCAACCTCCGCTAATGCTCGTGAACGTTTCATTGAGCCCGCTATTAGTCCCTCCATCACTAAGGTACCCACCCCGGCTGTTGGTCACGCAATTAAGCGTGGCGGCTCGATGGAGTCCCTGGCATCTATCAACTCTATTACCGTGTCGCCTGATGGTAACATTATCCCCGGCTACGGCAACCTCAACCTCAATGGTGACTCTTGGGGTACTAGCCGCGTATGCCTCTCTGCTTTCGACCGTAACGGCAACAGCATCACTAACCCCCAGCCTGCTGGCTCTGAAGAGATTAAGGGCTTCTACGCTGAGGGTCGTATCTACCTGCCGTTGCTTGACCCGTCCCAGCCTGCCGGTTTTAACCACCTTCACAACCGTACCGCCGTATGGGAAAGTGACATTAAGAACCGCAACTGGGTTCTCCGTGATATTGTAGACCCGCAGGGCAACCCCTACCGCGCAGAGCATGTGACCTCTATCTGCTCCGCACCGAACACCGACGGTACCCTCTTCATTGCTATCAGCTCCCACCGTGACAACACCCACGGCTTCGGATATGAAGACGGCGTAATTCTTGCAGGTGACTTCGAGGGTGGCTTCGTTCCTATCTACATTTCGAGCGCCCCGAATCAGGGTGTACACCTTCTGCCTACTGAACAGCAGGTAGATACCGGCGCTGAAGCACCCACTGTTCGTGCTACCCGAACCATTAAGAAGGGCGGCAAGCAGGACATTACCCTGTACCTTGGCCCCACTTCTACCGCACCGACTTACGCACTCAAGGATGAGGAGTTCCAGCGTCATTGGCGCAAGAACGCGCCTGTCGTGTCTGCTGAGCACCAGTATAAGCACGACTGGGGTGTCTATTCTTCCGATGTGCGAAACTCGGCATCTCTCCCGAACGATACTTTTGAGTTTGGTAATGGTTGGCGTTTCGAGCCGGGTAACATTAAGGCTGACCGTAATGTTGCAGGTATTCAGGGTTATATTCGTCACCGTGACGCTTCCCGCCGCTTCAACCTGGCTATCCCCAATGAGGAGCACCCGGAGAAGGATATGGGTATCTTGCACACCTACATGCGTTCCAACTCTGAAGTGTGGCACGCTATCCGTTCACAGTTTGGTGACCTGACCATCATTAACACCATGAACGGTCTGGTATGGCACGTAAACAAGGGCGATTTCAAGCGCTACAAGTCCGCTGACACTAAGGAACCTCTGCGTAATGAGCTTCTGAAGGTGAGCGGCGACAGCTTCGGTGTCCTACTGACCGGCAACTCTGGCAACCCTAAGTTCGTGTTTGGTACCACTGATGGTTACCTGATTTACATTGAGGGTCTACTGCCTTACACCGCCGCTAAGGACATGCTTCGCCACCCCGGAACTAACACCCGTTTCGGTGACGACTACGAGTATGAGACTTATAAGTATGGTATGTCCCTGAAGGATTACCGTGCTAATGATGCGGCTGATATTCGAGATGCCCGCCGTATGGGTATCGCTCAGGGTCTACGTCCCCGCTCTTACTACAAGCGTGTTGCTGACTAATCAGCACGACTGATTCCAGGTGAGCTAAAGCATAATGGGTTGCTTTAGCTCACCTGGGCATTTCCATATATAATTAAACACACAGTAATTACCGTACATGAAAGGCGCAAGTTCATGCCCACAGAAGTAAACACCCCCGCCACTGAAGCGACTAATACCCCTACAGGGGATGCCGCCACCACTAATGCCACGGCTACCCCTAAGAGCGAGTCTTCTGGCCTATCTACGGGTGTTCTATTGCTCTCAGGTGCCGCTTTCATTGTTGGCGTGTTTATCCTTGGAAACATTATTGTCAATGCCGTAAGTGGTGCCGTTTCCAGCTGGAACTTGCCTGTTGGGTCGTCTCATATTCTTTCCATGCTCTATAGTGTGGCTATGGCGGCTCTTACGGCTATTGCTGGTTTCTTTATTGCTAACCGCCTGAATATGCCTCTCAAGGAAATGTTGTTCGGCATTTTTAACCCTTTGCAGATTCCTAGCTATTTGAAGGCGGGTGCCATTGGTGCGGTAGCTCTTCTCGTGTTCAATGTGGTGGTCACCCTATTTGAAGGTAATACTGGTATTTCAAAGGTGTTTGTGCCGCCGTATCAGGTGATGAACATTCCCACTTTGTTGGCTTCTTTAGGGTTCACGGTGGTTCTGGCACCTATCGCTGAAGAGATGTTGTTCCGTGGTGCTCTACTGTCCCTTGTACGTAACAGTTCCTTCTCGGTTAAGGCGCTCATGGTAGCTATTTCTTCTTTCGGTTTCATGGGTTACCATGTTGCTGGCGCTTTCATGTCCGCTTTCCAGACTTCCACCTCGGCAGGCGACTTCAATGTCTTCCTTGCCACACTTACAGCAACTATGCCAATGCTGGTTCTGTATTTCCTATCAGGTGTGATGCTTTGCCTTATCACCTTGAAGACACAGAATATCTACGCTTCTTGGGTTGCACACGCTATCTATAACATGGCTATCCTGTATGGTGCCAATACCTTTATTCTGAACCTGCTTCCGCACTAGCCGATAGTACCCCCGAGTAACCGTGTTTCTTTTCGGGTTGCAAACCACCCTGATTAGGTGATATGATTACTGGGTAAGGTTTCAAAGTTAATGCCGACTTCACCTTGATTTCTATCAGTGAGTCGGCTTTACCTTTGCCAAGTATCTAGGTTGAGCCCTCCAATGGATACTGTTCTTACAAATATAATGGAGGGGCGGGAAACCCAATTCTGATGCTTATTCAATGGCACCTTGAGGCAAACTCTTGCATTTCGATGCAATAGCGGCAAGTTTCTGGCATGTCGAGCCTGACAGCTAATCCCGCAAACCCCTGACAGATAAAACTACTTTTAAGGATTACTCCTATACCTATGTCCAAGCTTAACTTCTACTCTAAGATGTTCATTGCCGTTCCTACTATCGCTTCTATCGCCCTCGGTAACGCGGCAATGGCAACTGAAATTAACCCTCACAGTAACCCGGCGGCAGTAGAGCAGACTTCCACCATTCCCGTAGAGGGTTTGAATACCGCCCCTAATGCCCTACCTGGCACTTCTAGTGCTTCTCTTATTAACGAGAACAGCACTGAGAAGATTGGGTTGAGTGCATCTGATAGGGCGCAACTCAAGAATGTTCTACCCGTTGATTTCCCTGATGAAGCCCGCGACGTGGTACAGCTTATTGACGCACAGAACAAAGCCGCTGATAAGGCGATTGCGCGCTCTAACGCCCTGAATAAGATGATGACCAGCATTATTGAAACCCGTGACGAGCTTGCGGCTAAGGCTGACGCTGAGAAGAAGGCGGAAGAGGAAAAGGCGGCGAAGGCTAAGGCTGAGGAAGAAGCGGCTAAGAAGAAGGCTGACGAGGAGAAGGCTAAGACTGAGGCGGCTAAGAAGATTACTGAAGTTCCGACTAGCCCTGCAACTGTCGCAAGCGCCACTAATGCAACTAGTGGCGATGAGGGTCAGACTTCCGCTACTGTGTCCGTACAGTCCAATACTCAGACCGCTTACACCCCTACGGCTATTCCTACCACCGCCCCGGTTGCTACTTCCAGCGGTAATGTATATTCCAGTAACTTTGATGTGAAGCTAACCCCGGCAACAACCGGTACGACTGCTGATGTGAACACTGGAAACCTTGACGCTACCCGCGCCGGTATTGTGAAGACTGCTGAAACTGGTCTTGGTGGTGCCTACATTTGGGGTGGTAAGACTTTCCGTGCTTGGGACTGTTCAGGTTTCGTTTCGTGGGTTTTCGCTCAGCATGGTATCAAGCTTACCGCGTACACCTACTCTATGGTTGGTGAGCTGAAGCCTACTTCTGCCCCTAAGCCGGGTGATATTGTCTTCCAGAATGGTTACAGCCACGTTGGTATCTACCTGGGTGACGGCAAGATGATTTCTGCGCTCAACCCGTCTGAGGGCACCTTGATTCACTCCGTTTCCATCATGCATGTTGATGGTTACTACACCGCCCTCTAGAATAATTTCATAGATTTCTAGCTAAAACACCCCTCTAGGGTTTCGACACTAAAGCATGTCGGTACTTTAGGGGGGTGTTTCCGTATTTCTTCCTGGGGTGCTGTGATATGTTGTATTTAATATATTGGATACTACTATAGGTGAGTGATACCGTATGGGTTTTGTGTACCCTGTCACCAACAATGACCAGCTGACCTTTGCTGAGATTCTTGAGAGTGGCGGCGCTGTGGTGCCTGCCATTTCTGATGGTTCTACGGTCTGGAAGCTTCGTGTAACTGACCATATTATCTATCTCGCTAATGTTGGCCCGAAGGCTCTTCTTGAAGCTGAGAGTAGTGGACATAAGTACCTACTAGATGTTGATTATCTACAGTGGCTCATTTCCGCCGCACGGTATGTCGCACAACACATTCACCGTGGCAAGTCGGACTATGGTGGTAACGACTACTTCGGTGGTCACGTAGAGTCTGTCGCTGAACGAGTCTCAAATAGTGGTGGCGATACGGATGCGATTATTGTGGCGTATCTGCATGATGTTCTAGAGGATAGCAACCTAAACCCCGGTGAGTTGGAGAAGATTTTTCCGCCCCGCATTGTTGAGACTGTTAGCCTGCTGACGCATGAGCGTTCAGATGAACAGTACTACGAGTACATGGAACGCCTATCTAGTAATCCTCTAGCACGTATCGTGAAGACCGCCGAGGTGGAAGATAACCGCGATGTGACACGTCTACGTGAAATTACTGATAAGGATGCGTGGCGACTTGCGAAGTATGATTACGCGGCGCGCTTCCTTGCTGATAAAGCTTTCTAAGTATCTACTCAGCGCTATAGTATACGCAGACCGAGAAAACAAGGTCTTCAATCACCCCCCCCTAATTTCTAGGGTTTCCATCAATAAACTTTAAACTATTGGAGTTTTCTAACCATTATGAACGTACCCCGTAACTCTAAGCCCCTAGTAGCTCTCACCATGACTGGTGTTTCCCTTGCGATGCCTGTTATTAGTTCGTCTCAGGCGTTTGCCGCTGAATCGCCTGCACCCGTGCAAGTCGCTAATCAGAACCTTGCAGGTTCAAGCCTGAAGGTTACAGGCGGTGAAGGCCCCGTCCAGACTCTTACCAATGGTCGCGGTGGCGTGACCCGTCAGGTAACCCTTACCATTCCGAACCTGGACGGTGCGCTCAAGGCTGGGCAGACTACCGAGATTGAGCTCATTCCCACCTTGGCGGCTGGCTCCGAAGGTAAGGAAAACGCTGGCAACCTCCTGTTTACCACGAAGATGGTAGATGTTCTTGACGCAAGCGGCAAGAAGATTGGTACTTTGTCTAACCATCCGACGAATAGCCGTATCATCCGCATTACCTGGAATGATGCGATTACTGAGAACCCGCGTGACATTAGTGCGAACTTCACAGCAAATATTGACCCCCTGAATGATGAGAAGGTTGTCAAGACCTACAACTTGCAGTACAAGGCAACTGGTGTCGGCACCATTGATGGTGGTCAGATTAAGCTGAACCCCGCCGCCACCCAGCCGAACTTTATTGCTCCTGGTGGTGTTTGGTACGGTGGTCAGGGTGTCGCAAAGTGTGGTGTTCCTGATGCGTTCTTGAAGGGTCAGACTGTGCCGAATGGTGTCGTTAAGGGTGGCACCTATGAGATTGAGCTGGTTATTGACCCGGCGAAGCAACAGTTCCGTATCGGTCAGGGTGAAGCAGATGACTATCTCAAGAAGAACCCCAATTTTGCGCTAATCCCCTCTCTTCCTGCTAAGGAGATTGGTGGTCGCTGGTATCCTCTCCAGGGTAAGGAGTTGGCACAGTGGGGTAAGGACAATCCTGATTTGCGTAAGTACATCACTGTTGTAGATGGTATGAAGCAGGATGAGTGGCTTAACGGTACTTACGATGTGGATAGTGTGTCTGAAAAGTTCTGGGCGCGTGCCGCAACTGGTGTCTTCGCCAATACTGTTCGTGGCGAGTTGAAGGAGCGTGGCGTTACTGAGCCTTTGGTGACTATTGACTTTGAGAAGTCCACTCCCGGTAAGCTTGTGCTCAAGCATAAGGCACTGTGGGATGGTATGTCTTTCTGGTTCTCCACCACTTCACCTGATGTCAGTAAGGTTGTTGAGGTTACACCTGACTGGAAGGTTAAGGATTACGGCCCTGGTCTTGATGCTGAGGGTAAGCGTTGCGGTGACGTACAGCTGACTGCTGAAGCAATCCGTAACAAGGAGACTATCTTCACCTTCGAGAGCCACACCTACCGTACTGACGTTGCGGGTCGCCCGCAGACCGGCTGGAACCCTGCATGGGGTGGTTACAGCTACGAGGACGGCTCCGCTGAGGCTTACGCTTTGCCGAAGGACGGTAACGAGCAGAAGCAGGGCGCATACGGTGTACCTCTGGTTGCTGACCTGATGGAGAACTCATCAACGGTCAAGCCTTACACCCTTGACAAGTCTAAGACTGTCTTCGCTAATACTGATGGGGCAACTATCTCTGAGAACGGCAAGAAGATTATAGTTCCTGGTAAGGCAACCATCACCATTGATGATAAGGGTATTGCTACCGCTGTCCCCGAGAAGGGCTTCAGTGGCACCGTTACCGTGAACTACAATATTTACGATAGCGGTAAGGCGACCACTAAGGTTCCTTCTACTGCGACTTTCACTTGGGCTAAGCAGTCTAACCTGACTGTGGCACCGGCTGAGAAGACTGTCCTGGTGAATAGCGAGAAGTCCCACACTCTTGACCCGCTGGCTACGGCTAAGGTGGACGGTAGCACTGTTGATGCTTCGACTTTGAAGCTTGGTGATGGTGCTGGTTCGACTACCTACGCCTTCGGTGATTCTGGTGTGACCGCTAAGGTTGTGAACGGTAAGGTTGTGTTCGACCACCCGCAGAACATTGTCGGTGACTTCACTGTCCGCTACACTGTTTCGACTGCTGACGGTAAGCAGGCTGAGTCTACTGTGACTCTGCATGTTCAGCCTGTAAACACTGCGATTGGTATTGTCACTAAGATTAACGGTGATGACGCTAATACTCAGCCGGTGAACCTGAAGGTTGGCGAGAATGGTGTTGCTACCGGTAAGGTTACTGTCGAGCTGACTAACACCAAGGATTCTGCTGTTACTCTGAATGAGTCTAACCTGGCTGTTGCGAATATTGACGGTGGTAAGGTTGCTCTTCCGGCTGGATTTACTCTTGCACCGGGTGAGACTAAGACCATTGAGCTTGGTAATGTTTCGGTTAAGTCTGGTGAGACTGTCCAGGTTGAGTACAAGGCTACTCAGACCGCTAACGTCTTTAAGCGTTGGGACGGCACTAAGGTTGCGGGTACTGTTGGTTCCGCTCAGGCTGTGACTGACCCGGCTCTGGCTAAGGCTGAGGTTGTTTCTGAGGTTCCGGGTAACCCGCCTGTTGTGGAAGAGAACCCGGAGGCTACTTTTGAGGCTCCGAAGGCTAACGACGATGGTTTCAAGATTGATAGCGATAACCCGACTATCCTTCAGGATATTGCTACCAACGACATTGGCGGTAAGCTGAACAATGCAGATGACCCGCTGGATGTTAAGACTATCCGTTTCCTTGATGAGAAGGGCAACCCGGTTACTGAGCGTTCCTTCCCGGAGGGTACCTATAAGGTAGATGAGAACGGTACTGTTACGTTTACCCGTACCGCTGGTTACAAGGGTGACCTGCCCTCTGTTGATTATGTAATCAGCACTGTGTCTGGTCAGACTGCGCAGGCTAAGATTACTCTGATTAACGAGTTTAAGGAACAGCCTGTAGAGCCGACCCCGACCCCGGAGGCACCTAAGCCTTCAGAGCCGGTAGTTGAGAAGCCTTCCGAGCCGAGTAAGCTTGTTGAGGCTAAGACTGGTCACACTTCTGACCCTGCTGTTAATCCGGCGGCTCTTGGTGGTATGCTGATGGTTGTTGCGGCTGGTGCTGGTGCTACTATCGCGCGTACCGTCCGTAAGCGTAACGACGACGCTTAAAACTAAATCTGACTAGGGTACCCTAGTGCTCCTTGTTGGCGAGGGGGTGTAGACATTTGATGTTTGCACCCCCTCTATTGTGCTATGTGTTGGTTAAGTCCGTTTTGGGCTTATTTGTTTTTGTTTTTATTGAAGATGGGAATTGATTTAACGGTGAAGATGTCCCCGAAGAAGGTCGGGCTTGCAACTCTTGCAACCCTTTCAATGGCGAGCGGTGCAACAGTTGCAGGTGCCGCGAATATTACCCCTAGTACACCTAAACCTGAGTGTATTGCTAGTACTTTCCAGCCTGAGTTTAAGTGCCCTGATTGGGCTGATGAGTTTAACGGCACTGAGGTTAATACTGCTTTCTGGAATGTCTATAATGGCTATTCTGAGGCTAAGCAAGACCCGTATGGTCGTTACACTAAGGATGCTGTGTCTGTGAAGGACGGTAAGCTTCATCTGACCACTAAGGTTGGTGCGAATGGGCTGAAGGGTAATTCTGCTGAGATGACCACTAACAATAAGGTGGCGTTCGAGGATGGGTACTGGGAGTACTCACTGAGCTACACGGGTTATGGTCACGTGGGTGGTTACTTGTATGGTAACGGTAATGTTGCTGGCCCTCAGATGGGTGAGGTGGACGGTTTCGAGGCGTTTGGTGCGACTGATAATAGTACCCGCAGTGAGGCTGGCAAGAAAGAGAAGTTTCAGCAGGCGGATAAGAACCAGTCTGTGATTCACTTTAGCCAGGCGGCGATTGATGCTCAGTCAGGTAAGAAGACTACGCACACTAAGGCTGTGTGGATGAAGAATAAGGCACCTGGTGAGTCTGTTGTTGTTGGTATTTTGAAGAATAGTGACGGCGTGAAGATTTTCCGTGATGGTGTCCTTGTGGATGAGTTTAAGTCTAGTGACCCGAATTATGCTTTGACTTTCCCTGAAGGTCAGCCTTTGAATATGACTTTGACTGCTCGCGTGTCTAACGTTTATTGGGGTGTCCAGGATAACCCTACGGGTGGTATTTCAGTGGATTATGTTCGCCACTACCCGCTAGTTACAGCTGAACCTGAACCAACCCCAACCCCGGAGCCTACTCCGAGTGATACCCCGGCACCTGAACCTACACCCACGGTAGAGCCTACCCCTAGTGAGACTCCTGCCCCGGCACCAACTACGGATAAGCCTACCCCTATACCGGAACCTACCTCAACTACGCCTGCGGTAACCCCGGAACCTACGGTAGACCCAACACCAGCCCCGGCTCCGACTACAGATAAGCCCACCCCCGAGCCGACTCCGACTAGCCCCGTGGTAACCCCTGAGCCGTCCGCTCCGGTAACCCCGGCACCGGTTCCTACTCCATCTGAGTCTACGACTCCTGAACCTACTGTAGAGCCTACTCCGGCACCTTCGCCGTCTAACCCGGTGGTTACGCCTACCCCTGAGCCTACAGTAAGTGAGTCACCAACACCGGCTCCTACGGAATCACCTAAGAGTGAAAACCCGGCACCTAGTGCTGAACCTACAGTAAGTACTTCACCTACTCCTACGGCAACACCTACTACTGAGGCACCCAAGGTTGGGGTGACTCCTACACCTGAGTCTACTAAGACTCCTGAGCCGCTACCTAGCGTCACAGAAGAAGCACCGGCACCGAAGGCTACCCCCAGCACTTCTGAGTCGCCTGTAGCTACACCAAAGGATGCTTCACCCTCGGCTACGGTTCAACCTTCAACAGATTCAACACCTACTAATGATTCTGCGTCACCTGTGAAGCGTGTAGAAGCTAAGACTGGTCACGATACGCAAGGTAACATTTTTGCTATTGGTGCTGTTGCTGTTGGTTTCCTTATTATTGCTGGATTTGCGGTTTATATGGTTCGCAAGTCGAAGCGTGATAGTGAAGAAGAGTAGCATCAGCTGATTTATGAGAGGAACCCGTTCCAGGTTTTATGAACTGGGGCGGGTTTTTCCTATGCCTAGATGGTATAATTGAGTGGTCACTCAGCTTGCATTGTTTATCTGGAAGGAATTTTTTTGAATACCGCAAACCCTGTTATTTTTCTTGTTGCCCATCTTGTGCCTAGTGCCACTTCGGGTAGTTCTGCTTCTAGTTTGGCTATTATGCCTGTGACTGGTGGTTCTCTTGACCCTGTAGGTGCGCCGTCTGTGCATAGTTCTTTGACGGGTAAGGTTATTGAGGGTATCTCTATTGTTGATTCGTGTACGGCTTTGAGTGAGTCTTATGGCGCTGTTGATTTCTGCCTTCTTGGTTGGGATACGGCGCGTATCCTGAATGTTCTACAGCGTGTTTTGCCTGATGTTCGCCGTCTTGTGGGTGAACGTGTTATTGACATGTCCACTTTTGATAGTGTGCTGAAGACTATGCCTGGTGGTGCGCCGTTTAAGGTTGAGCCTCCGGCGGGTGATTTGAAGCCTAGTGGCGCTTTGGATTATGTTCTAGATTTTTATAAGTCCACGCTTGATTATTTGGCGGCTTCTCAGTATGAGAATGGTACCGTATCTACCGGCTCTTCCACTGCCCTTGGGGAGCCCACAAACGCGCCCCTTATCGGTATTGGTGGCGACCCTGAGCATGTCGCTAAGCTAGTGGATGCTTTTGGCGGAGATTGGGTTGTTCTTGATGTGAACGATGGACTGTATGATGCCGTCCTGGTCTTGAACCCTTACATTGTTCTTAATGATGGGTCGTTGAAGCCTTTTGCGCCCGCGTTCGTTGAGGACTTTGATAGCTCTTGGGATAATGCCTGCAAGAACTCGTATGTACGCGATTTCATGGAACGCCTAGATGTTGATGTGATTCGTGGTCTTATTGATGAGACGGCTTGGTGCGGCATGTTGGATTACCGCATCTGGCTTCTACTTCAAGAGGGTAAGAAGGTCATTGTCTCCAATGTGCGTTTCCCCGAGGAAGTTAGCGTTATCCATTCCCGGAATGGCATTTCTGTTCACGTGTCTTCTACTGATGACATGGAGCTGGGTGTACCTGACGTTGCCGGTAACGTCTTCGACATTCTAGTAGTGGATGACGGGTCACCGGGTGGATTGAAGCACCAGGCTAAGAATATTGAAGATTTGACTCACTAGTTACTAGTTGTGAAGCATACGCGGTACGATACTTTCGGGTCGTGCCGCGTATTTGTCAATTTTGAAGACTGTAAAGGATATTTGTTCATGGTTCCATCTGAAGTACACCACCCCACAGTTGATGATTTGAATAACCCTCTAGAAGAGATTCGTGCATCTATCCACAAGAGGGCGGATAAGCGCACATATTCAGAGAAGCTTCGTGAGAGTGAAGAGGCACGTAAGAAGAACACGCTTCCAGCACCTATTAGCGTTGCTGAGGGTGACCTTATCCCGCCCCCTAAAGGCCAGTACCCACTACCGCCCACTCATGCTGTTTTTTTGAAGGGTGCTGAGCTTGGGCTTGATGTGCTATCAGACCGTATGTTTAAAATCGTTGCCAGCACCTACAAAAAGGGATTGTATACGGAAGATGAAATTGACTGCTTCACTACGATTCCAAGCGGTAAACCGCCGGTGCTGAGGTGGGATATTATTGACGAGTCTAGGATTCCTGAATGGGCTAAGCCAAGGTTCTTTTACCCGTCAGGTGACCGGCGTAAGAAAGCTAAGCTAGGGTTCCCGATTCCTAAGCTACCACCTGAAGAGTCGCCTAGCGGCGATAACGTAGTCACACCGGATGAAGCGTACTTCTTGGGTGATTCAGAGTTCTTGGATGAGCCTGTAAATGTTCCGTGGGCTAATGATTCATTTGACCGCAAGCTATTTATTCCTGGCTTGCACGGTCAGGTTGATGTCTACAAGAACAGGTTCCTAAAGCTTATGCCGCGTATGGATACTACGATTACGTTGGGTAACATGCTTCGCCTTGCACCTTTCCAGGAGTACGGCTTTAATGCTGATGATGAGCCAGTCAATATTGCACCCACTAGCGCGAACTTTGCTTTGTTGGATAAGATACGTGAGAATACGCAAAATTCGGTGATGCCGTTCGTCAATATTATTGGTGCTAACGAGGTGGCATACCTAAACCTACCGAAAGAAGCCGCTGACAATTACATGAAAGACGCGCCTAATGGCGTGAACTATGTTCGTGAGGGGTGGCTTACTGATGAGAAGGTGAGTAAGGCGGCTTTCAGGTATTATGTTGCAGTTGAGGTTGATGGTCGCCTAGTGACCCACGCTGGGCTTAGCCACGGCGAGTGGGTTAATCTTGGTAGGCCTCAGACAGCCCGTGAAGCCGCCTACGCACTAAATATCAAGTATCTGGGCACACTGTATCAGGGGCAATGTTATAGGCTTGGTGACGGCATTAACTACGCCGCTAACCCTATTATGGGTCACCCTATTGCTGAGGTGTATTCTTCGTGGATGAGTACACCTGAGATTTGCCCTTTCCCACAGATTCATGGTTCTATCTCTATGCGTGATTTGACGGGGCATGAGGTTTCCAGTACGTACCTTCACCCTATGTTTTATGCTGAGAAGATGCGCTACCATCGTTGGGGTACTAGTATTACTTTGAAGGGTCAGTCTTTCTATGCGATTGAGGGGCCTCGTAAGACGCTTGTTAAAATAGGTGACTATCAGAGGGGGTACGGCTCTTACGTTCAGGCTGTGCATAAGCAGAACGCCCAGCCGGTCTATGCCCCTAATGTGCCGACGGTCATTAGTGCTGATGGTAGTGTTATTCGATAGCATCGCGCTATGGTTTCTTTACCGTACTATGCGGTACCCTTGCGCAAGGTTGCAGAGGGGTGTTTTACCTAACTATTGTTGGGTCGAGAGGTAAGAAAGATAGGGCGGGCACACTTGATGTTTCATTCCAAGTGTGCCCGCCCTAGTTGCGCCTAAGCGGTAAGTTTATTTATTTTTTAGGTTCCGCAATTACTACAAAGTTATCATGGTAAGTCCAGCGCCCGTTCTGGTATGTGCCACGGCATGTTGCCATGAGAAGTTGTCGCTTACCTGTCTTTGCTGTTACGTTCCAGCGCTTACTCAGGTCAGATTGCGGGATTTTCGGTTCAATACCGGTGACCGCCCATTCGGTAAGTGTTCCGTTATGGTCTGTAGTGTAGACAGTGTTACCTACCTTGCAGGCTGTGATAGCGCTCATGGGTGCGGCGGCACCGTTACTCCAATTGACGTGACCAACAAGCAGGGTAGTGCCTGTTGCACTGGTTAGGGGTGCTGAGTCCGTATATACGCCGATTCGGTAGGTTACGGGGACGTTAATTTCTGAGTATCCGGTCTGTGCGTTGTAGGTGTCACCTGTGTAGGTTAGTCCTGCGTTGAAGCCTACGTCTGGGATGCGTAGGGTCATGGGGTTGATGGTGTTCCAGTCAATGTTTTTGGGCTGTTCACCAATGCTGGGGGTTGTGTCTTCGGGCAGGTTTTCTACACCTTCAGGTTCCGGGGTGGGTGTCATTGTGGTAGAGATTTCCGGTTCCTGTGTAGGTTCCTTGGTGGGGGTTGCAGGGCTGGGTGCGCTTGTTGCTTTAGCCGCGTTTTCTTCTTGGATTTTAGCGATAGTGGTTTCGTTGGGTGCGTTGAATTGTTCACCACTTGATTTGCTCTGCTGGTCAGTGAAATAGTAGGTTGCGCCGCCGGTTGCTAGACTTGCACCGGCAATGATTCCTGAATACATGAATAGCTCACGTCGTGACATTTTTTTCTTATTGCTATTTGTGTTTTCGGTAGGCATTACACTTCTTCCTCTTAGGCGTTATATAATGTTATGAGTTCATATCTAATTTTAGCACACATTCAAAATGTTGCACTTAGTGAAAGGGGAACCGTATGGTACCAGCAGGAAACGAACAAGCAAAAGCTACACACTATGGCAAGCGCCGCCCCGGTTATGGCACGGAGTATGGTGCCGTACCTACAGCCGAAGAGATTGTTAATTCGCTCGATAATAAGGGTATTGGCGACCTTCAGTTCAGTGTCGAAGAGCTAGAATCCATCCTAGATGAACGTGACCTAACGAACCTTCGAGTCCTAGCGGAAAGTATCGTGAAGGCAATGATTGATACCCCAGCGGCAATTACTCGACAATACGAAGCGCAACGCTACTACTTGGCGGCACGTTACGCACATGAGCGTGCCCTAGCTACCGCCCGCGTTGAAATTCGTAACCGCACCTTCAGGGAAGGTAAGAAGCTCACAGAGAATGAGATTAAAGACCTGGCGGAACTTGAAGCTGATTCCACTAAGATTGACCTCATCACAGCTGAGATTGGGTTAAATGCGGCTAAGGCTGATTTGAATATCGCAACGGAAATTGGGCGCGGACTGAATACTGTCAGCACTATTGAGCGTGATATTTTGCGTACTACCGATTATTCTGCGATTCAGGCACGCTCCACACTCAACGAGTCTGCACGCCAAGCTACCAAGAAGCCCTAGTCACCCACAATGTACACAAGCAAGGAAACACCTAATGGATAACGAGAACCAGAACACCCAGACTGAAACCCCTAGTGAGCTACTATCCCAAATGCGAGAAGGCTCTACCGCATCTGCTGAACCTGGCATTGAGGTTGAAGAGCCGGATAACGTCCTGCCTGTTAGTAATAAGCGTAAATGGGTTATTGGTGGTATTGCCGCCGCCGTGTGTGCATCAATTACCTGGGGTGGCTATTTCGCCTACAATAACGGCTTTACTTTCGAGAAGCTTGCATCCTCCGTATCGGTCATGAACACCAACTATCAGGTGACCGGCAACTCCATGACCCCCACCTATACTGATGGGCAGATTCTCCATTTCACTAACGGCGCGACTACCTCTGTTGCTAAGAATGAAATTGTTGTTGCTACTATCCCGCAGGACTGGCAGTACGGTACTGATGCCCACGGTGTAATGATTAAGAGGGTAGTAGCTACTGAAGGTGATACCGTATCTGTTATTGCTGGTGCCCTTTACGTCAATGGTGAGCAGAAAACAGACATCAATACCACCTGCAAGACCGAAAGTAACTACTCTTACACCCTAGCGGCTGGTGAGGTGTTCCTGATGGGCGATAATCATGAGAACTCTCTTGATTCATGGAGTACTATGTGCATGGTCGAAGCCCCCGAGCCTGCAAGCTACATTGTTCCCGTATCTTCGGTGAAGGCACACGATAAGTCGCCGCAGGTGGTGCAACCTTGACAGGCATCAAACCCCATAAGGTGAAGGTTGCGGCTGTTAAGCGTGACCCTTTCGAGCGTGTAACGGTCATTGTTGAACCACATGCAAGTTTCAGGAACTACCTAACCCGCAAGCATGGCATGAAGTACAATGCTGGTTCCCCTACAGTTGTCAGTAATCTAGGTGAAGCTACTGGTTGTGACCTGTTCGGTGGCACTCACCTGTATGTGTTGAATTGCGATTCAAAAGAAGAGTTTGAGTCGGTTGCCCGTTCACTCAAGAAAGTTTCAGGTGAGCCTTGGGGTGGTCTAATCATCACGACATCATCAACACCTAAGATGGTTAGCAATATCCTGAACCGACTCAAGCGGATGGGTTGCGAAATAATCAAGCCCGAAACCGGTAAAGATAGGTTCAGGACAATTCTAGAGAAAGAGGGCTTCTCGCCTTCTATTGTGTCTAAGGTTTCAGAATATGCGGGTGAGGAGCTAGGGCACCTAGTACCCCTGCTAGAGCATGTAATCCCCATGAGCAAGCGAGACATCAGGCTCCTCAGCATGGAACAGGTTCAACCCTACCTACCCATGTCACCTGGTGAACGTGCACCCTGGGTACTATTTGATGCTATCATCGACAGGAACATTCCTCTGCTTCTTCGAGTTATTGAACGTTCCAGTGGTGGCTTCGCCCTACCACTTACCGTCCTGAAGTCCAGGGCACGTGAAGCAATGCACGCGGCACTCATCCTGTCAGAGCACCCCGAGTATAGTGCACAAAAATTGGCTAAAGAAATGGGTTGCAACGCCTTCGTAGCTAAGCCACTCTTGAAGACTGTACAAAAGGCGGGGCTATCACGTATAATTGCTATTGAGTCCATACTGGGCAATTATCTACAGAACCCTGAACGTGACTACAGTATGGACTCTCTGAAACTGCTTGTTTTGAAACTAGCGCACACTTAACCACAATTTGCCGCCAGGGTTTATTGACCTTGGCGGCTTCACCATCTTTAGAAGGAAACCTGAATGTCAGACGTTGTAGAACCGAAGGATAACGCGCCGCTACTTGCGGAAATTAGTACCATGCCACCCGCTACAGCCCTTTCACGTCTTGCGGGCGAGAACGGCGACGGTGTTGGTGGTGACATGTATCTTGGTCACAGTTCAGCTCTAGAGGCGGCTAATAGTGCCGATTGCACGAGCCAGTTTGAGGCACTTGTCCGTATCCTTGCTGGTGAGAATATCTTCATGACTGGTGGCCCTGGTACTGGTAAGAGCTCCGTTGTTCATTTGGCGTGCCGCCTGTTTGATATGCACGGTGTCCAGTATGAGGTGACTGCTCCCACTGGTGCGGCGGCAGAAAATATTGGCGGCTGTACTGTTCACAGTCTCTTTGGTATTGATAAGCGTAAGCATGTGGACGACGTGACCGGTCATGTCTCTTATCTGTTCCATAAGGCTAAGCGCCTGAAGGAAATTGACGTACTCATTATTGATGAGGTGTCAATGGTGCATGGTCAGCTGTGGCAGGAACTAGAGGAACGCCTGCGCACGGTTCGTGGCAATAGCCTACCTTATGGTGGTGTACAGATTATTGCCGCTGGTGACTTTAATCAGCTCAAGGCTGTACCTGACCGTGATTTCGGTACGCAGGAGCATTATGAGGGTTTCCCGTTTGGTACTCCCGCCTGGAAGTCTGCTGATTTCCGTTACTGCTACCTAACCACGGCTCACCGTGCGACTGACCCGGTTCTTGCTCGCATTATCAACAACATGTCAAATAATTCTTTGACTACTGAAGACTTTAACGCGCTGGCATCTCGCACTATCACTAAGGAACGTGCTAATGAGATGGATAAGTCTACAGATGGTGAGCCTACTATCCGCATTTATGCCCGTAACCGTGAGGTTGAAGAGCATAACGCTGTACGCATCAAGGAGCTACCCGGTAAGGCGGTTAAGTTCACTAGCTCCGCCAGCTCTTTGGCTCCGGTAGAGTCTTTGACCCCTACACAGGCGGCGCAATGGAAGGCTCTACGTTCGCGTTCTGAGATGCAGACCGCCCTGAAGATTGATGCGAAGGTTGTTGCCGACATGCCTACTGAAGGCTGGTTTATTTACGGCAAGAACTCAGCAGAGGGTAGTGTCAAGATTTCTAACGGCACTATGGGTTATGTGCGTGGCTTTGCCCGCCCTGAAAGTGATGACCGTTCAGTGGATGAGATTTACCGCTCTTCTGACGACATTCCAGAGGGTGAGAAAGTTTACCCGATTGTAGAGTTTCAGGGTGAAGAGTTTATGATTCCTTACGTCTCTACTATCCTTGAACGCCCTGTACAGATTACTGAGAAGATGTGGGATAGTCAGCCTTTCGCGTCAGCACGTTTGTTCCCCCTGAAGGCTGGATATGCGGTCACAACCCATAAGTCGCAGGGGCAGACCTATGATGGTGCTGTTCTCGATTTGTCGTCCGCTTTCGTGGAGGGCTTGGGTTATGTTGCGTTGTCTCGTGTCCGTAAGCTGGATACCGCGTACATTCTGGGCTCTAATGACACTTCTTGGAAGGTGGATGCTGAGTCTGTTGAGATTATGCGGGCGATTAGGTCTTGGGCTGGGGACGACACTAAGGCGTTCCGTGAGAGTGTCAGTAACTATGAGGAAGCTTACCGCGCCTTTGTGATGCTGGGTGTACGTAATCAGGTTGAGCTTTCAGCTGTTCCTGAGCGTGTCATGCCGTCAGTCGGTAAGACCACCACCGAGGTTGCGGCTCCGGGTGCTCAGCAGAACCTAGCAGGTCTTTCGCGAGAAACCTTGCGCAAGGCATGGTCTGTTGTCACGAGGTTTACACCTTTGTATGCTGGCACTGAGCTTGAGGCTTCTTTTAATCAGCGTTTGCAGGAAATTAAGGCTACGGGTGACGCTGAGCTTATGGTTTCCCTTATGGTAGATATGCTTGACGGTCACGGAAAGCTCATTAATCTTTAGAAGAAAGGTTCCCACTTTGGGTATGGAAGAAACAGGCACCACAGAATATGTTGTTGCCCATCTATCGGATTTGCATCTAGGGTACCGGGATAGGGCTTCTGTCCATCAGACGGGTATCGACCCTCTAGATGGTTCACCTATTCCGTTGCGTGAGCTTGACGGTTACAAGGCGTGGGATGCTGTTATTGATGGTGTCATTAACGATGGTGTAGATGCTGTGGTTATTGCAGGCGATATTGGGCATGAGCCTAACCCCTCAGTACGTGCTTTGAGGCATATGCAGGAGGGGCTACTTCGCCTAGCTGAGGCGGGTATCCCGGTGCACAATATTACGGGTAATCATGACACGAACGATATTCGTGGCGATATTGCTTTCACTGAGCTGTTGCACCGCCCGGATGCCGGTATTTATTCCCACTCACAGCCGTATAAGCTGTACCACTTGACAGATGACATTGCGCTACATATGGTGTCCCACCACATGTACACCGAGAATGTTGAAGTCATGAGTGAGGTGAACCCGCTTCCAGGTGTTGTCAATATTCTCACTACCCACGGTTCACTGATTGACCCGCTCTTGAAGGAACGTATCAAGGTTCACGACACTGTTCGTGAGGTGGTTATTCCCGATTCGTTCTTGAACGCTGGCTGGGATGCCATGATGCTTGGGCATATTCATGAACGTGGGTATGTGGGTGACCCTAAGCAGGGTATCTTTTATAACGGTAGCCTTATTCGCCGTGGCTTCTCTGATGCTGAGGGCAACATGGGGCGTGGGTATACTCTGTGGAAGTTCTCCATGAAGAACGGTGTTGTTGCGGGTGTTAAGCGTGAGGTTCGCTCTGTATGGCAGAGGCCTCAAGAAGACTTGCCGCCCATCGAGGCTAGTGGTCTAGATTCTGTGGCACTCACTGAAGCTATTCTCTCCAACCTACCCGCCGAGAGTATCGACTACGACCCTGAGACAGCCCCTATTCTCAGGCAAAAGGTTATTGGTGCCGAACCCGCCGTATTTGCATCACGTGACCAGAGCGTTATTAACCATGCGGCTAGTCATGCATTGTCGTATAGTCTGACCCCGCAGGCACCTAAGCTGAAGCCTGTGTCTTCGGGTGAAGATACGCTATCTGTTTCTGAGGCTATCTTGAAACCTGCCGGGTTGGAAGAGTCTTACCACGCATGGGCTGATAAGTCGCAGACTTTGAATAGTGTTACAGACGAGGATATGAGGCGTATCGCGTACAGCCAGGGTGCTGAGTATTTGCGGCGCGGCATTGAGAAGGTCTTCGAGAGTAACCTATCTGCCTGATATAATTTGATTTTATAGAGCACTTCAATATATAATTGAAGGCACCTACGCCCCCTTAGTAAGTTAGGCGACTAACTACCGAGGGGGTTTTCAACCACTAAGTAATTCCTACAGGAAGGATAAAAGGCAATGGTTCAGTTCTACGAACATATTTCCAAGGCTACCCGTATCGCCATTGCAGGTGACTGGCACCTGAACATTTACGCTATCGACAAGATTCTAAACAATATTGCACGCAAGAACGCTGACGTGGTTCTACAGGTTGGTGACTTCGGGTATTTCCCGAATGATGAGCTGTATTCATCATATGTGAAGCGGATTACGGCACATGCTCAGGTTCACGATTATATTGTCATCTTTATTGACGGTAATCATGAGCAGTATGCCCCTATCCCTAGCACTAAGTATCTGGATACTACTATCCTCACTCGTGATGGTCTGGATGTCCTGAAGGGTCGCGCTAACGAAGACGGCATTGTTGCTATTACGCCCCGTATTTTCTGGGCAACCCGTGGTGCGACTATCCGCATTGGCACCGAGGGTGGTAAGCGTGGCGTTTCTGTGCTTGCTTGTGGTGGCGCTGGAAGTATTGACCGTGAGTATCAGCAGATGCGTGGCGACTGGAGCAAGAGTGAGTTTGTGACTGCCGCCGATGTTGAAGCCGTGAAGCAGGGTGTACAGCGCCTTGGTGGTAATGTCGATATTATGATTACTCATGACGCGCCTATGGGTGCCTGGTATCCTGCGGAGATTGCCAATAAGAAGGCTAGTAAGGTTCCTGCATCTATTGTTGCTGATTGCGATAAGAGCCGTGAGCGTCTGGCTGAGGCTGTTGTTGCGGCTGAGCCTACGCTTCTCGTGCATGGTCACTGGCACGCTTATAACCGTAGCGTGCAGGTTCCTGTTGGTGATATTATTATTCCTGAGACGTTCTCTCTGGTTCAGGAAACCGGCGCGAATAACCTTATTTTCACTGACTCTACCCGTTGGGATTGTGAGCCGCGTGAGCTTCTGAAGAAGCTTTACGGTAACGCCCTGTGGATTTAGTAGGAAGGCAATAAACGTTGAGTAACGCGACACCTAAAGTTAGTAAGCTTGGTAAGATGCTGTGCTCTATTGGGGTGCATGACTGGGGCACGTCCGTGTTCGCTTATGCTTCCCTGTGTGAACGGTGTTCCAAGCTTCGCCCTGGTGATGAGAAGCATTTCAAGTCTTAATCAACCTCTCTATAGAACGGAAACACTACCCATGACGAACGTACCCGCCCCTCCGACGCTTCCCGTCAAGTACTGGCCTGGTGAAGGCTTCGAGTCTCGCGCGCTTAGGCAGTTTCATGATGCTTTCGGGCACCCTAACCGTGCGGTACCCAAGAACGGCAAAGCCGTGAATATTATACACATGAACACTTCAGTTGTTAAGGCGCTACTTGCTTTGAGGTTCAAGCTTATCGGTGAAGAGTTCGCAGAGTTTGCTGGTGCCCTATACGGTGAAGATATTAAGTCACTTATCCTGACTACAGTAAATTCAATTGCAGACTCTCACACTACTTCTAGTATGCGGATTAACCCTGTAGAGGTTATCGACTCGCTGGGTGACATGAACTATATCAATATTGGTACTATGATTGCTCTTGGTATCCCTGTAGACGCTGTGATGCGTGAGATTCACGCCTCGAATATGTCGAAGCTCGGCGCGGACGGTAAGCCCATCTACCGTGAGGACGGCAAGATTATGAAGGGTGAGAACTTCACGCCCCCGAACCTTTCCATCCTACTTGAGGGTCGCATGACACCTAATATGGTGAAGTGGGTAGAGAATGACCCCGACAAGTAATGCTGATGACGAAGTAACCACTGACATTGAAGAGACTGTGAAGGTTCGTACTACTTTCCGTGAGAAGATGCGTAACCTGAGCGGTTTCCTCCTTGAACAGGTTAAACCACTACTAGCTGGTGTTTATGGGTGGGTAACCATAATCGCCTTGTGCCTAACCATTTTCCTAAGTGTTGCCGCCGCTAATACCCCTGGCATGTCTTGGTGGCTTCCTTGGGTCTGGTTCATCGCTGGTGGTGTGCTTACTCTTTTGGTGATGCGAGCCGCCCTTGTTATCAAGGTTGCGATTATGCTTACAGTTACAGCATATTGTGCTCTTGGTATGCGAGATATTGCGTTCATGGCAGACCCTTACAGTCAGTTCTACCTAACGGCTGGTATTTCACCTCTTATTGCGTTGTTGCTCTACTGGGTTGCAACACAGTTCGGTGTTTATGGGGCTTCCCGCTGGACGGCGGCACCCGTATTCATGCTGGTATCAACTTTGGTTGGTCAGGTAACCATTGCGGCTACTTTGAGTCCCCTGTATGGTAGTTTGGCGCAGATGGGGTTCTTCCTGGCTGTTAGCTTGCTGTGGTATAGGTACAGCAGTAGGCTACGGTACAGTAAAGAAGATATGCCTGCCTTTGTGTCCCTTGAGAGGTTCAAAGAATCTGTAAACGCTGACGCTGATAAGCACCCTGATTGGCTCTATAAGCCGCAATATACGAAGAAGAAGGGTAAGGCTTCGTCGGTACTTATCGTAGGTGAGCGTGCCTATAAGATTTTCCCGGTGCAGTTCAATTCGTCTCTAGTGATGGAAACTTCGCCTAACTTGTTTATGCAGTTGGTGTCTAAGATTACCGGCAAGATTTCTTTGAATGGTGTTAGTCGCCTTACTTACCAGGGTAAGAACATTGAAAACTGGCTTTACCAGCAGGTTATCGCCAATACGCCCGCCGGTGTTGTACCTATTCTGATGGATACTACGAACGCTATCTGCAAGAATGGTAAGCCGCACAGGATTGAGCTAAGCCTTCCTGATACGACTCGCCGTGTAGATGGTTCACCTTCTAAGTATCTGCATATTGGCATCATCTCAGGTAGTGAGCTTAATCAAACTAAGAGTAAGTTGCCGCCGCTAGTACAACGTGCCGAGGAGCTGTATAGTCGCCAACCGGCACTGAGTAAGCGGACTAAGAAAAACTTGCGTAAGAAGTAGGTTACGAATTTGCACAGACTAGTGCCACACATGCTAAACTAGTTTAAGCAGATTGGATAACTTTCAATCAGCTAACCTTCCTAAGATGCTTGTGATTGTGAATATGAGAGTTGGGGGTTCCAAATTGGAACCTCCAACTCTTTTTCTTATACAATTTAGTTATCAAACAATCTACTACGTTAGGAAGAAACTTTAATGACAGCTGAACAGTCAGGAACATACACAGAATTTCACCGCAAGTACCAGCCTAAAATCTGGGACGACTTCATAGGCCAGGACGAAATCGTTGCACAGCTCAAGCGTGACATTATCGAGGGTCGCCACGTGCAGGGTCGTCTTTTCCAGGGTAAGGCTGGCACGGGTAAGTCTAGTACGGTGAAGGTTTTCACTAAGGCGCTGAACTGTGAGAACCGTCCTGAAGGTTCAGCTGACCCGTGCCTTGTCTGCGAATCGTGTGTCCGATTTGATAACGAGAAGCACGGCGGTATGGCTTACTTCGTTGCTTCCGAGGCGGGCGGTGTTGATAAAGTCCGTTCAATTATTCAGAGTGGAAGCATTAAGCAGATGATGAAGGCACCGTTTATCATTATTGATGAGTGCCATGCGTTGTCTGACCAGGCGTGGGATGCGCTTCTTGCGTATCTTGAGAATAAAGAGGGTCTTGAGACTGTCCCTATCATATTCTGTACTACTGAGATGAATAAGGTTAAAGAAACCATTGTTACCCGTGTACAGTCGTATAACTTTAAGAATATTCCTGTTTCTACTCTTGAGGAATATTTGTATAAGGTTGCGCGTGTTGAGGGTGTTGAGCTGACATCTACGGGTGCTTCGTGGTGTGCACGTAACGCTAAGGGTTCGGCTCGTGGTGCTTTGAAGTGTCTTGAAGAGTATCTACGTAACCCGAATATGTATGATGCTAATGAGGGTGTTGCTACTAGTCTTTTGAAGTACGCTATTTACGGTAACCTGTCCGGGCTTTATGATGGTCTTGAGCGTGCTAAGGACATCTCGGGTGCTCTGCGTGCTGGTACCGAAGAGGCGATGGTTCTTATGACTAACTACACGTTTAAGCTAGGTAAAGCTCAGGTTCCGATGGATAAGTTGCCTTTCTATGATTTGCAGAAGCAGACTTTTGCTCTGCATGAGATGAGTAAGCGTGTCCCGGAGCAGGTTGCCCTTGAGATTATTGAAATGTTCCAGCGCGTGTTTAAGGGCATTTGGAACGCCTCTGATGAGAACGACATTTTTACTATCGCATGGTTGAAGGCAACGCTTAGGATGCGTGCCCATATTGCTACGTTGAATCCTGCGGCTTTACAGGGCTAACTATTTGGGGTGTTTGACTTAAAAAGCTATGAGTCAAGCACCCCTTTTCTTTTGTCCCCGACCCCAGGATTTCCATATGGCTATCAAACTATCGTCTCTGAAGCAGGCTAACGGTGTTCCTGTTACACCTCCGCGACGTGAGCCCACTTACAATGAGAAAGCTAAGCAAGCTATCAGTGAAACCACCGTAGAAGATACTGCGGTGGTTGAGCCTGTTGTGGATGAGTCTGTAGATGAGGTTGAAGTAGACCTTGAAGAGGTTGAGCAGTCTGAGTCTTGGGGTGATGAGTATGACGATGAGGAATACGAAGAGTATGAGGATGAGGAATACGAAGAGTATGAGGAATACGAAGAGTATGAGGATGAGTACGGCGAAGATGAAGCTATCGACATTGAGGCTCTAAAAGAGGAAGTCATTGCTAATGGTGGCGCTAAGAGCCTTGATGAGTTTGACGACTCCTGGGGTGATAGCATCATGTCTCTATTGACCGATGATAGTGATGATGATGACTATTACGAAGAAGAGCCGCATGACTCTATTAGCCCTAGTAATCCAGCAGAGGAATATTTTAGTGTTGAGCCGCCGCCACAGCCTAAGACTGTAGCTTCACCTGCCGATGAAGAAGATGATGAAGAGCTTCTTAATGATGAAGAAGATGAAGATGAAGACGGGGAAGAGTACGAAGAGGGCGACGAAGAGTGGGATGACGACGGGGAATATGACGAAGAAGATGAAGAGTACGCTGAAGATTACGAAGAAGAGTACGAAGTTCCCGATGTAGAAGACGTGCCCCGTGATGAGGAAGGCACCCTCATTATTGCAGATGAAGAGGGTAACTATCAGCCGTGGGCTGAGGACTTCCTACTTTCACTACCTAAAATTGATGCGCTTTCACTAGATGATGAAGACTATGAGTGGTGGGAGAGGCTACATGCCGACTCAGAAGACCCTGAAGGCACCTCTGAGGACTTTGAGGATGAGGAATGGGTGGATGAAGGGGAAGATGGAGAAAGTGTCCCTGAAGAGCCGCAGAGCCACGAACAGGTGGGTATTGATGAATCTGTAGAGGGCGCAAAAGAATCTAAGTTCAATTTCAAGGAAATTGCACTGAATGTCCTTGATGGTATTGCTGGATTCTTGTCTAAGTTCGTCAAGATTCCTATTCTTGGAAGGCTCTTCAAAGGCGTAATCCCTGGAACGCCTAGCGGACGTGGTGCCGCCGGTGTAGCTATCGCTATCCTACTATTCGCTGTTGGCGGCATCATCAACCAGCAGATTGTTGGCAATAAGCTTTTTGAAGCCACGGGAACTACCAAAGCTGAAATTGTTGATGGTGGACACGTCACCCTAGATGGTATTAAACGTGAAGACGGCAAATATTATGCGGTAGTCAAGAACGACGGCGATATTAACGCATACTCTATCGTTGGTTCTGTCCATATGGCAGGTAGCGAAGCGTACTCTATGCCGTGGTCTGGCTCCAAGGATTTTGGAACATGCACATTTGCGATTGATGATGTCCCAGCAGGTGAGGAAGGTAAAGCCCCCCTCACATGTGATTCTAATACAGATGGTCTAGGTAGTGTCACTTTCACGGACGCTACACTACATAGTGAGGAAGTATAACACCGATGCCTAAAGAGCTATCGTTTGCTGAAGCGTTTGCGGCAATGCAGGCTGGCAAACGCCATGATGAGCCTGAACGCATACCCAGTGAAAACCCGGAACAGTACGCTGATTTGCTGATGCCCACAGAGGGTTACTTTGACCACATTGGGGCGACCCGCGCTAAGCGTGCCCGTGAACGTGTCTCCAAGGTGATTGAGCACATCAAGGAACCACCCCCAGCTGACGAATGGGATAAGCCTGGCGGTCGTGCTGTTTCCCGAACTTTCGGTGTGCCAGGTGCAAGTTTGCAGAACGCTATCGAGTTCCCCCCGAAGGATTGGAAGAACACGGCGCGTCAGCGTGAGAATGTTAAGGCTGGTTTGAAGGGTGAAGAGCTGACCGCTAAGGCTTTGGCTAAGTGGGCTGACGATAAACCTGATGTTGTTATCTGTCACTCTGTGTCTATTCCCCGTAAAGAGGGCGACTACATGGATACAGCCATTGAGGTAGAGGCGCATTACGGTGAAGATGAGCAAGACCTGAAAGAGGAAAAGCTCGTGCTTAATGGCCCTGATGAAGATACAGGTCTTGTCGATTCCCCGGATACTGACCATGTTGTTGTGATTGGTTCTAATGTCTGGATTATTGACTCTAAGATGTGGGCTTCGGGTAAGGATTTGGACGACCCGCGTGCGAACTACCAGTTTAGGGTGCCGCGTGCTAAGAAGAAGCTGAACTTTGCTATCATTCACGCTAATAGTGCCCGCCCCAGGTATGTTCGTATGAAGCAGGCTTTGCATCTTTGGCGTAGCTATCTTGGTGGCGGCGGTCGAGTGTTTGTTCGTGGCATCATCAATATTCACCCGCGAGATATTGATAACCCGGAGCACAAGCTTGACCCGACACAGCCAGAGAAGATACCAGGGGTACTGAAGTTTCTTCGTTATGACGAATGGTATAAGGCACCATTCAAGCCTACGGATAACGATAAGTTCATTGAACTGCTTGATGAGTTCTATGACGACATTCCCGATGACCGTAAAGGGTATATTGACGTTGGTCTAGTAACCCTTGTTGCTCGAACCCCTGTGAAGGTTCGTGACCGTCAGGCTGAGTTCTTTGGCGATGCACTGAAGGGCTTTATTTAGAATTTTTGGAGTGTGGCACCTACGTTTTGTGGGTGCCACACTCTTTTTGACTTCTTCATGCATGTATGGTAATGCAACATGCTTACAGTATCTACCGCTATATCTTATCCAACACTTTAAAAATCTTACATTCTACCTCTTATTAGGAGACATTTTGAGTCTACATACCCCTATCCGTGACCCGCAGAACTATGGCGCTGTCCAGGAGTGGTTGAAGGAAAACATTCCTGCCGTTACTGATGGTGCGCCCGAGGCTTTCTTGCAGATGACCGCCTACAACAACTGGCGTAGGCTGATGCAGGAACGCCCGAACGACCCGCTCGTTCTGGCAATTGATAAGATTCCTACCGCGTTCCTCAACGTTGAATGGGATAAGGTCGGTTACGCTTTTGAGGTCAAGTCAGCGGACATGGTTTCTGTCGAGTATCTGATGGAGTCGCTACAGTCCGCCTATGAGCTTGCCCGAATGAAGCAGGCTGTTTTGAGGCTTCAGGACATTCTGCGTGAGAATAACATTCAGGATGAAGCTTGGTTCATTACGGGTCTTGATGAGAGCGTTAAGAAGGCCGCCGATAATGCGGGTGGCACCAACTATAAGCATTACCTGTACACTTTGGGTGCTCTTGGTGAGTATGAGGAAGAGCCGTTTAAGGTTCCGCCTACTCGCGCGGCTTCCCTTGGTGGCCGTCAGCAGGCGGACATGTATGCGAAGGCTCTACGTGCTTTCGGTCAGGGTGTCGTGTCTCGTGAGAAGCGTTTCTTGGAGAGTGGCCTTGGTTTGAAGGGTTTCCGTATTGATGTTCAGGCGGTGCTTGATATTACGTTCCCTGAGCTTTCTGAACAGGCTGAGTTGGTCAGTTCTCTAGTTGATTAGTTTTTTGAATATGTGATTTAGCGTTTCGCCAATGCTTGAACTTTTTGGGTTCTATGGCGAGACGCTATTTCCGTGCCTGTTCTAGTTTTGTTTTGGAGTGATTTTGCCCGTTAAAGTTAAGGATATTCAATGCACTACCCCGGTTAAGTCGCGTTGCTTTGTTGTGGGTGGCCGCACGAGGATGTACCGTTCAGGCGGCTGTGATGGTGTGTCTATTCCTACGCACAATAGTGTGCTACAGCGCAACTTTGTTTTCCAGGCTATTATGCGCCCGAAGCATTGGCGTTTTATTGGCGTGGACTTGAAGAAGGTTGAGCTTTCTGTCTATCGACCTTATCTTCCTGTGGTTCTTGGTATTGCTACTACTCTTGAGGATGCTTTGACTGTTCTCAGGTTTGCTCAGCAGACTATGATGCAGAGGTATTCTCTGATGGAGGATGAGCAGGTCAATAACTATAAGGACTTGCCGGAACCTGATGAGGGTTCTTATCAGCGTCTTATGGTGATGGTCGATGAGGCGGCTGAGCTTCTTTCACCGTCTGGTGTGAAGACTGACGAGGGTAAGGCGGATGACCTTTTGAAGGGCGAGGCGCTTACTCTGATTGGTTCTATTGCACGTCTTGGTCGTGCGGCGGGTGTTCACCTTGTGTTGGCTATGCAGAGGCCTGACGCTAAGATTATTTCTGGTGAGATTCGTTCTAACTTTATGTGCCGTATTGCCGCTGGTAGGCTCACCGCCGCCGCATCTGGTATGACTCTTGAGTCTGGTGAGGGTACCCTCATTCCTGCTCACATTAAGGGTCGAGGTAAGGCTTACCTGAATGGTTCTATTGTGGACTTCCAGGGCTTCTATGCCGCACCTGAGTACATTGATGAGTGGCGCGCCGCTAACCCCGTCCTTGCTGGTCTTGAGGAAGAGCTTATCGACATTGAGACTGAGGATGGTCAGACCACCGTCTACACTGACGAGCTGGACGAGAACGGTAACCGCCGTACTTTGACCTTCGGTCAGAAGGCTGATGAAGATGCGGATGATACTGTCATGTCCACTTGGGGTGAAGACATGGAAGTTATTAGTGAGCACGGTAGCCGTGGACGCACTATGATTTAATATTTCCCCTTTGCAACAAAGTGAAACGCGGGGTAGATACCTGATATTCAGATAGGTATCTACCCCGCGCTTCGTTATGCGGTTACAGCTTAGGTGGCATCTTGTCGAGCAAGGCATCTAGTGCTTTAGTGATAGCCGGTTCTGCCGTCTCGTGGTCGTATCCTAGCCGCTGAAGCTTACCGTAGGTTCGGCGTAGCGCCTTATCCGTACTTCCCCATTCCAGTGGTGTCTTTGCAAGCTCTTTGGTGAGAAGTTCTTCAGCTAGGCACTCAACCTCTACATGGTTGTCACTTTCGGAGTCCTTCAAGGCTTCTGTGATGGTATCTTCGTCTACGCCCTTGAGCGCTAGTTCCTGCCTGATGATTTCAGGTGACTTTCCTTTGCGGCGCATACTGTAGACGTATTCGGTGGTATAGTTCGCGTCGTTTAGGAACCCTTCACTGGTTAGGGTGCTGATGATTACTTCCAGCTCTTCCTCGGGTAGCTCTTGCTCTTCCAGACTCTTGCGAATGACCGCCATTGTGGTGGGGTACCGTGTTAGGCGGTTACGCATCTTGTGGGTTAGTACTTCAATCTGCTCGATACTGCCGGGCATGTGGCTGTTTCCTTCGTTCCTTGTGGGTTGAATGGGGTGGGGCACCTTTCTTGGTACCCCACCCCATATTTTTTGGCTTATGCGTCTATTCTAGCCCATTGAGGAAGTCGTCGTCCACTTCCCCTGTTTCAGTGTCTACTAGACCGCCTACAGCGTCGGGGTCGTGGTAGGTTTCTGGGTCATAGTCGATAACAGGGTCATCGAACTCTGCGGCGTATGAAACATACTTATGGTCTGGCATGTAGGTTGCCGCTACCTTGTTGCCAATCTCTAGGATAGCCTCATAGTTAGCGGGGTCTTTGAACCATTCCTTGCAGTTCTCTTCGCCCTGAATGAACATCTTGTTAGGGGTTTCCTTCTCGCGGTTGCCCGGCGGGTAGGAGTACCAGGCACCGGAGCGCTTAACGATGTCCTTTTCGATAGCCATAGACAGAATGTTGCCGGTAGTGTCTACACCCTTACCGTAGGTGATTTCAAATTCCGCCATTTTAAACGGCGGTGCCACCTTGTTCTTCACAATCTTTGCGCGAGTACGGTTACCTGTAGGGTTGCCCGCCTTATCCTTGAGCGTGGTTACACGGCGAATGTCGATACGTACCGATGCGTAGAACTTCAGCGCCTTACCGCCGGTAGTGGTTTCAGGGTTACCGAAGAATACGCCAATCTTCTCTCGAAGCTGGTTAATGAAAATTGCGGTAGTACCTGTTGCGGAGAGGCGACCGGTAATCTTACGTAGCGCCTGGCTCATCATGCGCGCCTGTAGACCCACATGGGAGTCGCCCATGTCACCCTCAATTTCAGCGCGGGGCACTAGGGCGGCTACCGAGTCCACAACCACAATATCCACCGCACCGGAACCTACCAGCATGTCCATGATTTCTAGCGCCTGCTCACCCGTATCAGGCTGGGACACTAGAAGCGAGTCAATGTCCACACCAAGGTTAGCGGCATACACGGGGTCTAGGGCGTGCTCAGCGTCGATAAACGCGGCGGTTCCGCCCGACTTCTGAACCGATGCGACTGCCTGTAGTGCCACGGTGGTCTTACCGGACGACTCGGGGCCATAAATCTCAACGACACGACCTGCCGGGATACCACCGATACCTAGCGCCATATCCAGGGACGGGGCACCGAGGCTGATGGATTCAATGTCAAGTCCGGTTGCTTCGCCAAGCTTCTGTACGGCACCGGCACCGTAGTTCTTATTGATAAGTCCCAGGACTGCATCAAGCGCCTTCTGCTTACCTTCTGCGTCTTCTACTTTCGTTACACCTACCGGCTTCTTAGCCAACGTACTATTCCTTCCAACGTGTCTTATAGGGGTACACCTTGCACTATGTGTTTTGGGTGTGTTCTTCTAGGGTACATGTTCGGGTGATGTCTTGTACAGCGGGGTTTACTTATTTGGAGCTGTGGCTAGTTTTACCGATATAATTCTACACATGATTACTACCTCCAAGAAAAACACCTCCGATAATAACGGAAGCCCTGTTGATGATTTCCCGGTGTGGCTTTACCCGATTGCGCCGTGGCGTTCGCGTGGGCATTTGTCGCACCCTGAAGTTGTTCTAGCCTATTCGTGTTTCGTTTCGATTTGCCTGTTTACACTGTTTGTGGGTTGGCTGTTCATCGGTGCGGCTGTACCGACTTTTGTGGCTACCCCTAATGGTGTGGAGATGCTTGTTCTTGCCGCGTTGCTTGCTTTCATTGCGTGTGGTGGCGCGTTCGGGTTCAATCAGGTTATCCCTGTCACCCATTCGCGCGGGTTTATGTGGCTTTCTGGTTGGCGTGATTGGGGTAACTGGTGGCGTGGTCTTGCGGGTGGTGTAGCTGTTTTTGTGGTTGCGCTACTTGTTATGAGTGGTGCTAATGCTTTGTCTGGTGGTGCTGGGTCTACTAGCACTATGTACACTGTCAGCAATTTGGGTGTTATCGCTGGGTTCTTTGCGATTGTGATTTTGTCACCCCTTGCTGAAGAGCTGATTTTCCGTGGCATTATCCTTGAGTTCGGACTCTCTGCATTTAAGGCGCGCCCGTGGATGCTCATTGCGGGGCAAGCTCTCCTATTTGCTTTGATGCATGGTGTTACTTTCACGGTGACCGGCGGCGGTTTGCTCGTCTACCTTTTTGTGATTGGTACCGTTTCGGGTTACCTATCGTATAGGCGTGCTTCTTTGGTGCCGTCTTTGATTATGCACTCAACGTTTAATCTGTTGGTTTTTGCATCTCAGGTTTATAGTTCAGGTGTACTAGGGTAAGTAGTGCTACCTTTGTTATAATTGGTGGGTAAGGTTCTACATAGACCTTGCCCACTTTTATTTTTAATGATTCTTTACAGATAGGCTGATTTTCTGAATGTTGTCACCTGATAAGTCACGTGCTTTGAAAGCTATTACGAACCGCCCGCCGCTTATGTCACAGATGCCCCCTTCTCTACAGCAGGGGTATGTTCTTACGCCTGCGGAGCGTGGCGCGCCGTTGCCTATGGTGACCACACATAGTCCGGTGGCGGCTCTCAAGGCGGCTTTGGAGGCGATGAAGAATCAGGGTAGCGTCTCAGCTGTTGCCAGTGTCGAATCTGACATGTTGCCTATTGAGGCTACTACCACACCTAGCGTGCCGATTGAGGACATTAAGGCGTTTATTACTGAGGATAGCCTGAAGGTTTCTGATTCTGAGATGCTTGCTAAGCTATCTGGTTCTAAGCTGTCGCCGTCTCTGGTTATGGCATTGTATGGGTGCCATGCACGTATGGTGGTTCAGCGTTACAGTACTGACTTTGGTATTGAGACTGATTCCCCGGAGATGGTTCGTGGTAGCGCGTTCCATGCTGTATTTGAGAAGCTTATGCGTCTGGAACCTTCAGAGCGTACCGTAGAAGCGGCGCTAGAGCTTTTGCCTACCGTTCTTGACCATGAGAAGTATGACCTTATCCGTGATGATGAGGAACAGGTAGACTGGTTGAAGTCTACTATCGAGAAGGGTTTCAGTTTCCGACGTATTGGTGAGCCTATTGAAACCCCGGCAGATGTTAAGCTTGCGGACGTTCCCGGTGACCGTTCGCCGCTGGAGTACCCCATTTCAGGTTGTATTGGTGATGCTTCCCGTGAGACGTTCGGCATTATTGACCGTGTAGCTGTAGGTTCTGACGGTATGCCTGTCATTCAGGACTATAAGACTGGTTCTAAGATGAAGGCTTATGAGATTGAGCTGAAGAAGCGCACGGGTGATTTGAAGGGTCAGGTTATTGCTCGACTTCCTGAACGTTCCGTTACTGAAGACGGTACTGTTTCTTGGAATTTGCCTCCTGGTTTCGCTGAAGCTTTCCAACAGTACTCGTATATGATTCTTGGCCAGCAGAACGGTTTGGGTGTTGAGCGTGCTGAGCTTCTTTACCCTGCTGTGGAAAGCGCTACTAATGTTGCGTCGGTGCCGCCGCTAGTGACTAGTGATAATGTTTCGCCGGTTGCCGCCGAGTTTGATTCTTGGGTGCGCAATGCTTATGGTGTTGCTGATAAGGTGCTGGATGAGCTTTCGGAGAGTGGTGAGTTCACCTACTCACCTTCTTTCTTGTGCTCTTGGTGCCCGCTGGCTAAGATGTGCCCTAAGTTCCAGCCTCTCAACGGTAAGGGTGTGGCGGCGCGCGAGTCACAGCCGGATTCTATTCCTTACATTTCAATGTAACCCTGCGCTATAGTTTCGCGTAGAAGATTTTTTGTTCGTTTATTTAGGAGATTACATGGTTACTTCCAGGAAGACCCTTGTACGTGCCGGTGCTACTGTTGCAGTCGGCCTTGTGGCGGGTGGTGCTTTGTCGCCCGTAATTGCGGAGGAGCTTGACCCTTCGCCTACAGCTGTTGTTGCCGCTGGTGATACTGCTACTACTGGCACTAATGCTGAGGCTAATACGTCTGATGTTGGCACTTCGTCAGCTATTAATTGGCACCTGACTGATGGTGGTGTCGTTTATTCTTCGGATGTGAATACCCGTTTTACTGCTAGTTTGCAGGCTTCGGAGTCGTCATCTGATTATCAGGACGTGGTGATTTTCAACGATTCTGACGTTGTTAGCCCTTACACTTTCGTTTCGCTGGATGCTCTGCGTAACGCCGTCCAGATTCCCGAAGGCTTGACTTTCGGTAACCCGGCAGGTGGTAGTGGTGAGGTGGCTAAGGGTTCCCGTCTCATCGAGACTGGTCTAGCTTCAGCTGATACGGTAGAGCCAGATAAGGACTACTGGTTCATTGGTGAGGTTAAGGCTCACGGTACGGCGCGCATTACTTTGACTAAGAAGGCTGAGCCTACACCTGAGCCTACTCCGGCACCTACCGAAGACACTACCCCAGCACCTACCCCTGAGCCTACCCCTAGCCCTGATGCTGAGAAGAAGGAAGAGCCTACCCCGGCACCTACCGAAGACACTACCCCAGCACCTAAGACTGAGGAGAAGAAGGTAGAGGAAGCTAAGGCTATCCAGGCTGAGGTTTCTAAGAAGGCGGATGCGGCTTACCGTGCCCCGGCACAGGCTGACATTCCTAACGATAATGCGACTCGCCATGATACGCAGGGTCGTGTTGTGAGTACCGCACCTGTTGAGTCTATCAAGACTGATGCTTCTACGGGTACTACTGTAACTCGCTTCACTGATGGTGGTTCTGTGACTACTAATGATACAGGTGAGGTAGTTGAGAGTACGCTGGGTGGTACTGTAACTAATACGGGTACGCCGGTTGTTTCTGCTGTGCGTGCTTCTACCCCCTCTGGAACGCCTGTTGTGAATACTAGTGCGGTTAAGGGTCAGACCTTGCGTACTGGTGCGGCTGGTGTTGCTAATATTGGTGCCGGTATTTCCCCGGCGGCTATTCCGTTCCTTGCCGCTGGTCTTTCTGCTGGTGCCGCTGGTATCTTGATTGCTGGTTCGCGTATTAAGCGTTCTCGTAAGTCGCGATAATTCTTAATGGTTTGTAACGGCGCTTATCTAGCTTTAGAATAGTTGGGTAAGCGCCGTTATAGTACCCCTAATTTTTATTTTTATTGAAAGGTTGTACCCCTTTATGTTTAATTTCCAGCTGAAGCGCCGGAGGCAGGACTCTGATGCAGTGACCGACCCTGTTGTTGAAGGTGAGGAATCAGAGACTACTGAGCCTGATGCGCCTGCATGGTGGACTAACAAGAAGGTCATTATCCCTGCTGTAGCGGGCTGTGTGGCCTCTGTGGGCTTCTTTACCGGCTGGGGTGTACATTTGGGTGACTCAACCTATCTTACGCGCTCATATGGCGCTGTAGGCGCGGCGGCTGATGGTATGTATAGTGGGCTTGATGACCTGTTCGGTCTACATGCTCAGATTAAAGGTGATGATGGTCATGGTGGTAGTGTCACTTATAACGGTAGTGACAGTATGGGTGTGACAGATAAGGGTCTACTCTTTGCCCCTAAGCCCTCTACCGAGTTCCATAATGCGTCTTGCCCTACATACCCTACGGCGGCTAATGGTTCAGGTAATGAGCCGCCTAGTGGCATGAATGGGCGTAGCGCTGGCTGGTGGGCACCTTCTTTGAAGTCTAGGCTTCAGGTGACTCAGGGTGCTAATGTTCTCCCGTCTGGTTTTAGTAATAATGAGGTGACGCTTCCTGCCGCACCGAATGGTGTTTGGTATGCTTCCGGTTCGCCGTTGAGTTCCAATACGGGTGCATCTATTCTAGCTGGTCACATCAATCTGAATGACGGTAATTTGTCGCCGTGGGGTTACCTGCATAGGCTATCTGAGTGTTCTCACGTGTTCATGAATGATGAGACGGGTACTCGCCGTGAACTTGTAATTACAGGAATGTATCTTGTGAAGCAGGAAGATTTGGCTTCCCATACTGAGCTTTGGCGTAAGGACGGCGATAAGAAGGTTTACCTTATCACTTGTTCTGGTGCTTCCATTGGTGAAGATGGCACCTCGGCGGCTTCTACGTTCCTGTTCAATTATGAATATAACCTTGTGGTTGAAGGTACACCCGTAGATGGTGCGTACCCTAAGCCTACGCCCACTACTGAGGGTGTACGTAAGCCTGTGGTAACTGAGATTCCTTCAACGGAAACTCAAACACCCGCACCAACGGAAACCCCGGCTCCTGCGGCAACACCTGAACCGGCTCCTGCGGCACCTGTTAGTGAACCTGCAACAAGTCCTACCGCTATTCCTACGGTTGAGGCTACCCCGACTCCTGCGGCTACACATGAGGTTAAGACGGTTGCCCCGATTTCCCGTACCCCGGTTAAGGCTGAGGCTACAACTGGTACGGTGGTTGTTCAGCCGAATCAGAATGTCGCTTCTAAGGAACCGGCGAAGAGTGGGAATAGGTATGCTACAGCAACGCCTACGCCTTCACCGACTGCTTCACCTTCCGCTTCTACGGTGAGGTCTGTGCGCCGTAACTAGTTCGACTCCTGCTATATGTGCCTTAAATTACTTCTATATTAAGGTTTTTAATTTATGGCACATGAACAGATTGCTCTACTAGATGAAGGTTTCAAGGCTAACTGGGCTGAGAAACAGTTCCAGGATAACCACGAAGACCGTTGCCCTGTGGTCATGATTTACGACTGCTCCGGTTCTATGTTTATGGGTGAACACCCTATGATTGATGAGCTGAAGCGTGGCCATGAGCTGTTGCAGGATGAGCTGGTTAAGGATTTTGTGGCTTCGGCTCGTGCTGATATTTCCTACATCATGTATGGTGCTGATGTTGCGCCGCCTACTATGTTCGCTACACCTGCTGAGGTTGCTGAGCCTGGTTCTTCAGCTGAGCTTGAGTCTGTGGGTGTGAACCCTAAGTTTAATCAGCTGGACTTTGAGCCTATGGGTGCAACTTCTACGAACGCGGCTATCTTGGCGGCGATTGATGCGATTGAAGAGCGCCTGAAGCACTATAACAAGGACGGTGTTTCGCACTATGCGCCTATGATTTTCCTTATCACTGATGGTTGGGCTACAGATAATGATGACCCGCACCCCACTGAACCGGGTAAGACTATTCAGGATTATGTGGTGGAACGTCTAGGCGAGAAGATTAGCAAGCACCGCTGGATGTTCATGCCTGTTTACATTCCGTCAGGGGATAAGGAATGGGATATGAAGACTTTTGAGACGTTGAACGCTTACCCGTCTTCACCTAGTAAGATTCCTGTCCCGCTTGCACCGGGTAAGATGCTGAAGTTCTTTGAGTGGCTTTCTGCTTCGGTTCAGACTCGTTCTGCTTCTCGTACTGATGAGACGGTGAGTTTCCCGGCACCGACTGGTGCTGATAGTGATTTTAACTGGGTTATGACCGGTAGCTAGTCAGCTATTATTAGTTTGAGGGGTGGGTGGTTTTATGTGCCGCCCACCCCAATTTTTCTATTCACTTATTTGCAATATTGAGGATTATATTTCTATGACCGTTAAGCTTTCTTACGATTGGTGCCTGGCATCTGGTGCTACCACCCCTAACCCTTATACTCATGACGATTCAACGAACCAAGACGCTTACGGTTTCTGGGTCGATGAGGCAGGTCGTGGTGTTATTGTTGCCTGTGATGGTGCCGGTTCTTTGGCTCGCTCCCGTGAGGGTGCACGCCTAGTCGCTGATGTTATGGTTTCTGAGGCTCGTGCGGCGTTGGAGCTATTCACCCCATCTGGTTCAGTTGAGGGTGATTCGTATGCGTTGAAGGAACTACTTCTCAAGGCTCTTTCTGTTTCGATTAGCTCTGTTCGTAGTGCTGAGGATTTCCGTCAGATGGGTTGCACGGTTGCGGCGGCTGTTTTTTGTGAAGAGTCGTTTGCTGTGGTAACTCTTGGTGATGCGTTTGTTGTTGTGGGTGACCATTCCGATTCGGCACCGTTCTACCAGTCGCATGTTGAGTTTTGGGATTCGCCTAACATTACTTCTTTTACGTCTAACGATAAGCCACGGATTCTTGTTTCGTGGGGTTCAGGTGCTACCTGGTGTCTGGTTTCTTCGGATGGCTTGAAGAATGTGATGGTGTCACCTGCTTCTGCTGATAGGCAGGAGGAGGTTGAGGGTAACCTGTTTGTGGGTGATGATATGCCGCTACAGTTGATGCTTTTGTCGCCGGGTCAGGCTGGTGGTTTCCTTGAGTTCCTTGAGTCGAGTAAGCGACTTAATGATGATACGACGTTTGCGATTGCTGGCTGTTTGAATAAGGGGCAGGATTCGGCGTTGCGTATTCATCATAGTAAGGTTCAGGTTGTGCCTGAGTTTGAGGATAATAACAGGCTTGTGTCTAGGTTCCGTGAGGTGGAAGAGTAATAGTGACAGATTATCTAGTTAAGCTTCATGATGGTTCTACCTTTTCTGTTTCTCTAGATGATTCACCGCTGGGTAAGGGTGGTGAGGGTGCCGTCTACCCGGTAACTCATATTACTTCACCCGTTCTTGGTTCTGCTGGTTCTCTGGTAGGTAAGATTTACCATGATGATGAGAGTAAGCGTGCTGAACGTGAGGCTAAGTGTGTTGCCATGCTTGCTAGTGTCCCTGCTACTGATTCTATTGTCTGGAATTTGGGTAACCTATACCGTTCTGATGGTGAGTTCGCCGGGTTTCTGATGAAGCGGTTGCAGATGGACACTTACGAGACGTTCATGGCTGTTGCTCACACGTTGCACCGTAGGCGTTTGTTCCCTGACTGGTCTATCATGCACGCCCTTCTCATGAGCAGGAATGTTGCCGCCGCTGTTGATGCGGTACATGCGGTAGGGCATATGGTGGGTGATATTAACGAGTCTAATATTCTGGTGTCTAAAGATACTACTGTCCGTATCGTTGATGCTGATAGTGCGCAGATTACGGCAGGCGATAAGGTGTACCCGTGTACTGTCGGTAAGCCTGAGTTTACAGCACCTGAAATCAGTGAGGGTAGTTACCGTGACGTTGAGAATAGGCGCACGGTTGCTACTGATATGTTCGCGTTCTCTGTCATGCTGTTTAATGCCCTGATGGGTCGAACGCACCCTACTTCCTGTATTCAGGAGGGGGAGAAGCTGGATGTGGTTAAGCTGATTCAGCGTAGTATCTATCCGACGTTTGTTCCGTCGTTGCCGAAGGGTTTTAAGAAGAACCCGAAGCTTGAGTATGCGGCTATCCCATCTCGTGTCCATAAGCTGATTGGGCGTGGGTTGGATGCTGACCCGGCTAAGCGCCCGTCTTTTGATGAAGCTATCGCTGTTCTTGATGAGTTGTTTACTCGTGATGGTTCGTCCTATAAGTATTTGAAGCAGTGTAAGGTTTCCCCTTTGCACTGGTGGGATGTTCGAGATAGTAAATCTGTTTGCCCTATGTGCCGGTTTGAGTCTCAAAACCCTGGTGGTGACATTTGGGGTAAGGGCACGTCTGATAAGGATATGGCGGCTCTAGCGGCTAAGGCTGTTAAGAAGCATGAGAAGAAGACGGCTAAGGCTAAGAAGAAGGGGCTTGCGGCTACCCCGGCTAATGCAACAAATTCGCAAGGTAAGCCGCGCGGTTACAGGTACGCACAAACCCATAACCCAGGTACATCTGGAACATCTTCCACGACAGCACCAACAACACCAACACCGGCACCCCAACAGTCGCAAGCTAACCTTGGGCGACAGCCAGGAGAACCTGAAGAGCCGCTAATGGTGAAGAAGAAAATGGCTGTTGGCGACGGCACGGGTGGTCTAGAGGCTCGCCCTAAGATTGGTACGCTACTTCGCATGGGTGAGTTTAAGTTCGCTTTCAATGCTCTAGCTTGGGAGAACCGTAGCACGTTGCCGTGGCTCTCCAAATACCATGCTGTGCCTATATGGTGGGCAGACCTACTAGGTAGTATCTTGGTTGTGGCTGGACTATATTTTGCGTCACCCGCTATTGTTTCGGCTATTGCGAAGTCAATTTTTGAAGGTGGCGTTATCCCGTCTGCTATCTTCCCGATAGCTTATGGTTTGAAGGTTGGCTTGTGGCTTGTACCGGCTATCGCCTTGAGTATCAGGTTCCTATGGGGTCTAGGCTTATGGTTTGTTCGTGCCCGTGAAGTGAAGACATTCGGGTACGGCACTGTTGTGTTCCAGAGCCCCGCAAATACGTTTATGGGCGTTTTGGGTACGGCTTTCTTTTCAGGTATTGCTGTGCCGTTGGCAACTATCATATTCGCACTGTTTGCTAGTGTAGCTTGGTTTATTGAACAGGCGTTCAAACATGACAAGCAAATCAATCCTTAACGATTCATAACTTCTTGTGCTATAATCTAGTTTCGGGTCGCCCGAAGGTGGGAGGTTCTTCCGCTGAGGGCGACCCCTGTTATGTATTTGAGTTCTCCCACATCTAGTGGTTACTCGATGGTTATAATCTTTCATGGCGCTATCGCCCCCGATGTTTTGTGGGGTGGAGAAACCAGATGTTTTTCCCCTGTGTTAGGTGTGACGACCCGCCTTACCAGGATGCTGTGTTACGGTTAGCCGTCAAGACGTACCAGAAACAAAAGACCCTAAAAATTGGGTCGGATACGAAAAGACGCTTTGAGGAGCACTAACTATAATGAATAAGAAAAGTAAACTACTACGTCGTTCTGCCGCCGCTCTAATTTTGGCGGCTACTAGCGCAACTATGGTTGCGCCTGCCTCACAAGCCGCTGATTTGGCGACTTGGGAGAAGCTGGCTCAGTGTGAGTCAGGTGGTAATTGGTCTATCAATACCGGTAATGGCTTCTATGGCGGCCTACAGTTCACGCAACAGTCGTGGAATGGTGTGGGCATGTCAGGTTCACCTCAGTATGCTTCTAGGGAAGCTCAGATTGAAGCTGGTGAACGTCTTCTAGCCATTCAGGGTTGGGGTGCTTGGCCTGCATGTACCGCTAAGCTTGGTCTTTCGGGCGCGGCTACTCCGACTTATACTGACCCGTCTAATGCTACTGTCAAGTCTGCTACTGTGGTTGCCCCGCAGTCTAATGTTCAGACTCCTGTGGCTTCTAATACTTATACTGCGCCTGTTGCGCCTGCTGTTTCAGCACCGGTTGCTACGGTTGAGGCTCCGGCACCTGTCGTTGAGTCGCCTGTAGCTTCGGCACCTGAGACTTCGGCTCCTGCTACTGTGGTTGAGCCTGCTGTTGTTTCTCAGCCTGTTCCTGTGGTTCAGGCTCCGAAGGTTGCTTCTAGCACTTATGAGGTTGTTAGTGGCGATACGCTTTCTTTGATTGCGGCTAAGCTTGGTGTTGCTGGTGGTTATAAGGCTATCGCAGATGCGAATGTTGATGTCATCTATGATGTAAACCTTATCTTCCCCGGTCAAGTTCTCAACATTCCGTAAAGCTTATTTTGTTTCTAATTGAATACAGATAACCCCCGCCTTCTCCTTTGAGTTAGGCGGGGGTTATCTGTATGGCTTTATGATTATTGGCTTAGTAGTACATGATGGGGTAGCCGTCGATAGTTTCCGGCTCTTCAGCACCCAGTAGGGGTGTACGGTTGCTGGCGTTGTTAATCCATGCTTCGATTTGAGTGCGGGCGTATTCTTCTTCGGCGGCCTGCTGTTCTGCGGTCATACCGTTGTCGTAGTCGGTTTCGCCCCATACGTAGCTTCCATCGGCGCGGCGGTAGTAGCCGTTTTCGTCTACGGTGAGGGTGTCGTCAGCGTCCCAGGGTGCAATGTCGGTGTTTGCGGTGGTTTCGGTTGCCGCCTGTGCGTTTTCGTTGCGTTCTGCTAGTAGCTGGCGGATAGTCCTATTGACCTGGGTGTAGTAGTCGTTCATGGTGAACTGTCGGCAGTACCATTCGTCGCTCTTGCCGCCGTTGGTGCCGGTGTGCGGGTAGGTGTAGTTGCCGTCTTCGTCCTTGATTCGGACGGGCGGGACAATAATGTTCTTGTTCCAGTTTTCGGTGGTGTTTACAATCACCTGGCCTGCATTGAGGGCGGCAACGTATGCGTAATGTTCGTTGGTGCCGTGCTTCAGGGTGATAATTTCGTCTTCGTCACGGCGGGCAGTGAGCACGTCAAACTCAGCATGTGCCACAGCAGGCATAGTGCTGGTGCTGGTGGTTACGTGCTGTTCAGTTTCAGTGTTCGGTTCGTTTACTACGGGCGCGTTACCGAAGGTGGTGTCCTTGCGGGCGGCTTTCTTGCTGGTCGGGATAGATGCCGGGTCAGCTACGGGTAGACCGTCGTCGGCCTTTTTCAGGTTCGAGTAGGTTGCGGTCACCTGACGTGCGGGTACGGGCTCTTCGAGGAGCTTCGGGTCGTTCTTGATAGCCGCTTCAACATATGCAGTCCAGTTGCCGACGGGCTTAACGTTACCCTTCTCAGCGGACGCGATGTAGCGTTCCATGACGGTATCAACGATTCGTTCCCATTCGTCACTGAGTGCCGGTAGGAACTGGCCGGTGATGTTCTCAACCTTAGTGGATAGCAGGGCAAGGTTCACGGCACGGTAATTAGACCCTTCACGCTCAGCCTTGACGGGAACCAGTACAGGCTCACCTTCAGCGGCGGCTTCGTTCAGGGTTGCACGGTTCACTGATGCCTTGATAGTGGGGGATAGGGTGCTATCGGCAGGGGCGGCAACCGGGGTGATAAGGTTCTGGGTGAAACGGTAGAAGTTCACCACGAAGCCTTTGAAGCCCTTCTTGTTACCGTGACCAACCAGGGAAACAGTGTCCTTGGAGCCGATAGCCACAAAAAGGGTACGTACAGCTTCTACCGCCTTACGGTACGTTTCGTAAGTTTTGTGGATAGTGTTAGCGAAAGATGCGAACTGTCGAGTCATGTGCTTCCATGCAACCCATACACCGGTCTTCTTCTCAGCTGAACGCTGGGTCGAGGCGCGGGCAACCACGAAAGCCAGCACGTCCAGTGCCGCCGCCGAGCTACGCACAGCCTTACCTTCCCACATGTCAGAGGGGATAGCAACAATGTTGCCGCCGGTGACGTATGAGAAGTACTCCTCAGATACCTTTACACGGGTAACCGGCATAGGGTTACCCTCAGATGCGAAGTGCACACCCATTTCCGGGTCGTCCGGGTTAGCCGCAACCGAGAAAGCGTGAAGAACTTCACCCTCCGAACCGTCCTTAGTACGCTCACGAATAACGGTACGCAAGCCAAGGCACATGCGGAACACCTCAAGGGCACGCTGGCAACCATTAGAAGACAGCGAAGGTAGACCAACCGCACGGGCGAGGGTCTTAGCCTGAGAAGGAATGAAAAACTCACGGCTACCAGCCTCAATAACACGAGACGCAATGTAAGCCATGCAACGACGAGCCATAACACCCGTAGGCATCTCAACCACCGTAGAGCCGTCCAGTAGACGCACAGCGGACGGCACATGCTGAACCACGCGAGCCAAAGAAGAACGCTCCCACACGCCAGCGGTATTAAACGCCTTACCAGACGCTACAGAGTGAACCGAAGTAGGCAGGCCACCATGAATATAAGCCAACGGGTAAGCCCAAGACTCACGGGAAACAGGGCCAAGCTCAGCAGAATCAGGCTCCATGTCAGACAGGAAGTAACCGTCAGAATCAGCCACACTATACGGGTGGTACTCGTAACCCTGGGCGGCGGCTTCACGCTTACGCTCAGCATGAGCAAGCACAGCGGCACGGCGAGCCTTCTCGTAGGTAGACTCAACGGTAACGCCGGGTGTTGCAACCTCTGCGAAGACAGCAGAATTACCCGCCGGAGACACGGGCATTACACCGGTGTTGGCGGGTAGTAGGTTAGATGCGGTAGTCATGTTTCTGTCTGTACTCCTATTGACTATGGGGTTTCTTATTCAACCTGTGATGTCGAGTTATAAGTTTAGCATCGGGTTTAGCCCGCAGTCCAGTCGGTTCTTACCTTACACCTCATTGAGAGTGTGTCATAAGTGAAATACGACCTAGACCTGCACGTACACCATTATAAAGCATTTCTTATTCTTCTTCTTCAAAAACCCACCCCAGAAACCAAACACACCCCATCAACCCATACACCGACTTCTAAGAATCAATCCAAATCCCCAGCACAATCCAGTAGGTGACATTACCGCACGTCTCGCGCACGCGCGTAATAATCTTTATCCCCATCTATAGTCACACCACCCCAAAACACCCCCAGCGCCCCGGTATTACAAGGCGGCGGCAGTCATGCCCAGTGGCGGAAACTCCCAGATAGTCCCCGGTAGAGCCCTTATAGTCACCCCCTAAAAGTCCCCGTAAACTCCCAAATAACCACCCCCAAAGAGCCCTAATAGTCCCCAAAGAATCCCCTATAGTCACTCAAGAAGCCCTGATAGTCTCCATAAGCGCCCCTATAACCTACCTATCACCCCTTATGGTCACCGAACTATCCGGTAAAAGTCCCCTGTGTGACCTGTTTAGTCACCGAGAAGCCCTAAAAGTCACCCAGCGTCAAGTGTTGCGAACGCCACATTTAGTGGAGTTGCAATGATGTTGTACGACGTGATACACTCTTATATGTAAGTAGTCATTCTGTCTGAAAGTTGCTTACAGTTTTTCTTAATCAACATGTGACTAAAAGCCCCGGTACGGAATGTGCCGGGGCTCTTAGTTTCACGTGGTAATCTAGATATGAATCAGTGCTACACCTGCCACACTACAGACAACGTGTTATACTGAAAACGTAATAAACAAATACCCTTATAGGAGAAACACTCATCATGAGCCACCCCATCGCAGAAAGCGAAACCCCCATCATCGTGCTAAGCAAGAACGCCTGCGTACAGTGCAACATGACCAAGCGGCACCTAACCAAGGCACTAGGTGAACCGTCCGAGAAGACCTGGGAAATTCTGAACATTGAAGAAGACCCCGCACTCTACGAATACATCACCAGCACCTACGAAGTAGCGGCGGCACCCGTCATCCTCCTACCTGGACGCAACCTGGAACGATACACTGAGATTGCGCCCAACGCGGCAAAGTATAAGGAAGCAACCGATACCGTCTACTTCACCGGCTTCGTACCCGCACTACTAGACAAGGCAGTAAGCGAACTAGCTTAGCAAGTAGAATCAACACGTAAGCCCCGAGGGAACCCAACCCCCTCGGGGCTTAAACCCTGCAAATCAACGGATAAGGAAAACACAGAACATGATTCCCGACAAGTATTACCTGCTGTACGCTAAGATGCACACCCGCAAGTACACTACCGCAACCTATAAGCCTAGCGACTCGCTAGATAATCTTAAAAGGTTTGGGGACGTGTATTTCGCAGAGGCGGGTGTTGCCTGCGTTTCGACATACAAGAATGGTGCTGAAATGGTTGCCGTGCAAGAAGGGAACCTGGAAACGCGATACGCGGTGGACATTACATTCACCATTGAGCATCCAGAAACTCATGAAGTGCGCACCCTAACCGTACCCCGTGAAAAGGTGACCGTCTACCGCAACCTAATCGCCACAGATGCCCCCTACGTCTTCGTAGGCATCGACAAAGAAACCAACGAACCCAACTACGAAATTCATGTAGGCGACCTGATTCAAGACAAGAAAATCAACCTACTGCACCCCTCTGAAGAAGACTAACACCCCCAGGTAGAACCTGAACGAACACGCAAGGAGAAAAAGATGCGTTACCCACAAGAGCTTATCCAGAAAGTGCGAGAAGCACACAAGATTGAAACACTCTTCGAGGAAATCACCGGCGCGCGCCTCCAACGTTCAGGTTCTACCTACAAGACCCTATGCCCCTTCCATGATGAACGCACCCCGTCCTGCATTGTGAACCCCACCACAGGAACCTATAAGTGCTACGGGTGCCACGCATACGGCGACGCTATCACCCTCATCATGGAAAAGACCGGCGTAAGCTTCGTAGAAGCCGTACAAAACCTTGCTGAAAGCGCAACACCCCCAATCCCCCTACCCACAGATGACAACACCGTATCTGTGGTCAGCAACCGTAAGCTCAAAGAAATCACCGCCGCCACCTGGAAACACTACCGCAACCTATACAAAGAACTACCCGAAGACCACCCGGCACGCGAACAAATCACAAACCGCAACCTCAACCCGAACAACCCCTACTACGGTTACGCGCCCGGCGGCAACAGCCTAACCAACCACCTCAAAGAACACTACACCGCACAAGAACTAACCCTAGCCGGAGTATGCGGACAAAACAGTGAAACAGGTGAACTATACGACTTCTGGCGCAACCGCCTCATGTTCCCCATCACAGACATGCAAGGAAACCCCGTATCATTTACGGGGCGTGCACTCGACCCCGAAGAAACCCGCAAATACGTAAACGGCAAAGCAACCCCCATCTTCCAAAAGGAGAAGCTACTCTACAACCCTGACATCATCACCGCCAACCAGCGAACCAGGGAAACCAAAAAAGCAATCATCGTAGAAGGCCAATTCGACGTAATCGCACTCTACGAACACGGCTACCACAACACCTACGCAACCAGTGGAACCGCAATCACAAAACAACACATCAACACCCTAACCCGACTCACCAGCGACTCGGGTACAATCACATACCTACTCGACGGCGACAAAGCAGGCCAAAAAGCCCTAACCGCCGCATACCACGTCGCACCCGAACACCAAACCCAATCATGGGCAACAACCCTACCCAACAACCAAGACCCCTGCGACTACCTCAAAGAAAACACCACCGAACAGTTCGCGCAATACATCCACAACAACATCAAACCCCTAACCATCGCCGCGCTCAACGCCCAGGCGAACATCAACAACCCCACAAACCCCGCAACACAACACCTATTCATACAAGAAGCCGCCACAATCTACAACAATACCCCCACCCCCGCAAACAAAAAACTCATCATCAACCACGTAGCCGCCCTAACCCAAACCACCACCTACCAGGCAGAAAAAGCCCTAACACAAACCACCACCAAACCAACCCGAACCGAACCCAAACACGCCCCCAAATACACAGAACTACAAGACCTAGAAACCCTAACCCCCCAACAACAAGAAGAATACACGGTAACCCAAGCACTCATCAGCCAAGGCGACCGTGAACTACGCGCCGCCAAAAAACTACTACACCTATCAATCTACTACGGAACCAGCAACCTACTCATCCAACCCGAAATCTGGAACCTACTACCCGTAACCGTAGCGAACCTCTACAACGAGTGCGTAGGACTAAACCGGGCAGGCAAACAATACCACCCCGGCAACTTCACCAACCCCGCCGTCGCATCACTCATCATCGAACCCACCGAAGCAGACAGCACACCCCTAACCCTAGAAGAAGCCACCCGCGAGTTCAACATTACAGCCCGAGCACTCAAACGAGCACACCAAAAACGAACCCGCACCCGCACATAACACCCCAGCCGCTATACCACACCTAACATTTAAAATCAACATCAAATGAAGAGGTGAGTATGAGCGAGTACGCCGGGCTGGAAACAACCCACCAAGGAGAACAGGAAGGCCACTCAAACGGTGGTAACAAAAACGGTTCAAGTAAATTCCTGAACTTCCTAGTAGTCCTAACCCTATTAGTCCTATTCAGTAGTAGCATCATCACGGCGCTACTAGTGGTAGGGCTCGCGTACTATGTCCTTACCCGCAAACTCATGATGCGACCAGCTGAAGCAGGGCTCTACCTATCAGGTATCGCCCTAATATCAGCTATCCTATGGTGGGTAACCGGTGCACCGTCAATCTTCACAAGCACACTTGACGCGGCAATTAACCGCCCCGGTACCTACTTCAAGCACCACAACCTCATAGACCTACTAGCAACCCTTTCATACCCCCTAGCACTCATTGGTCTATTCATTGGGTCAATACTAGGATTCCTACTAGTCAGCAAAATCTACTCAGACTACAAACGATTCCCCGAAATTAAGTACATCAACAACCACTGGATGTCAGAACGCAAATTCCAGTACCGCCCAACCCTAACAAGCCGAATCAAAAAGAAGAAGCTCGAACAAAAACTAGAGTCAGGCGCAAACTTCGTACTACCCGGTGAGCTAGGCAAGAACACGCCCGCCGGTATCGCACTAGGAATTGATGAACTTAAAGGCGTAGTAGAATACTTCACCACATCAGAAGTATGCCGCAACGTCCTCATCATCGGTGCACCCGGTTCCGGTAAAACCGTCACCACCGAAAGCCAAATCAGGGTAAATGCAAAGCTAGGCATTACTAGCATTGTCGTGAACATGAAGTCCGACCTAGACCTAGCACGCAAACTAGCCAAATACAGCGGCGACGAAGGAATCGCCTTCTACCACTTCACGCAGAAAACACCACACACAGGACGATACGATAACGACTACAACCCCTACGGCCAAGCGTTCATCGACCCATTCTCCAACCTCACCAACTCAGAAAAAGTTGGACTAGTCCTAGACTTCCAGGAATACAAGCAAGAAGCACAGAAATACAAGAACGAAGTGCGTAACACCCTGCAAGTCCTCGTGAACTCAGTAGAAGAGCTAGAAGAGTACGCAAAAAATCTTAAAGAAGAAGACCCGGCACAATACCGAATCTTCGTAGAAGACATCGAAAAAGCTGGGCTTGTCTGGAACCGAGGCCCATTCCGACTATTCCACAGCGCACTAGTACACCCCGAAGCCCTGGCAAACAACCTGCCAGCAGGAAACGAAACCGGCGAAAAACTGCAACGACGAATCCTCGAAGGAAAATCAGGAACCATCAAAGAATCCTGGACAACCCCCCGAGGCAACATCGAAACAGTCATCAACTCATCGTTCGGCGCGTGGATAGGCTACCCAACCAACAGTGAACCATTCATCGACCTCGACCTCATCACAGACCCCGAAAGCCCAACAGCAATCGTACTGTTCGACTTCAACGCGGACTCTGAGAAAGAAACCAGTGAATACCTCGGCAAGATGCTAACCAGCATCATTACCGCACTATCAGCTCACCGACGCACCAAGCAGAAGACAAGCAACCTCATTCAAGTATTCTTTGATGAGGCGCAGTCAGTGCCGCTAGTAGCCCTCAACGGTATTCTAGAAAAAGCACGCCAATCAAAAATTGGTCTACAGCTTGGTCAGCAAAGCCTAAGCCAGATTACCGAAAAGAACGGTATCGAAGGACTCAAATCCCTCATGGATAACACCAACACCATTATCGTTCTACCCGGCATGAAAGGCACCACCAACGCTGAAATCATCTCAGGTATCGCCGGTGAAGTAGAAAAAACCGTCTACGAAGTCTACGCAAACACAGACCTCGTATGGTGGAAAAACTTCATCCGCTGGGACGACGTGCGCCGCTACTCAAAACGCGAATACAGGACAACAGAGCCTCGAATCCCCAAGGGAGAACTCATCAACCTCCGCGCACCAAACCCGGAGAACAACGAGTACTACACCGAGGCAATGATTATCCGACGCACCCCCGAGTACGACCCCAAAGATAGGTGTGACAAGCTAATCTACAACGGCAAGAAAGTACACGTAGTACACCCGAAAGAAGTACTCACGAAACTACCAGCCACACCACCCGAAGGGACACTACCACCAGCAAAGCCACACACCCTACCACCCCTGGAAGATGAGGCACAGCCGGTAACACCAACAACTATCGAAGAAAGCGAAACCAAACCAGCCGAAGAGCCCAAAATAGCACCCGCAAAACCAGAAACACGACAGCCTAAGAAACCAGGCACAACACCTAAGAGGCAAGAGCCGCAACAGGTACAAGAAACTGTAGAACCTGAACCGGTAAAACCACATAAAGTGCCAGCACCCCAAACTGTCAAGAAGCCTGGAACAGTAAGGCAAGCACCAAAAATTACAGTGCAACAGCCTGCTATAGTAGCGGAGACTAAAGTGGCAGGTGACACTAAACCTGAACCTGAAGTCCCAGCTAACCCAAGGGCAAACAAAAATAAACCACAGGCGCTACCGCCCAGGGAACGCCCTAAGCCGAAACCCCGAACACGACACGGAGTAATCGCACAAAGTGTTCAAGACCGATTTAACGTAACCAACGAGGAGCCCACCGATGGGGATTAACATCAGGAAGCCCGGCGGAGACAATAAAATAAAAGTCAAACCAATACCCGCCGCCAAACAAAACCTAACCTTCAACGACACAGAAATACCCAGCGTAACAGACAACACCGCAGGTAAAACCTACGCACTAAGCACACGCAAAGTAAAGCGTGACGGCAAGAAGTGGACGAAGGCTTGGGCAATCGGGGCTATCGTAACAGCAATCCTCATCATCCTAACCCCTATCATCGTGCTACTCACGCAACCTAAACAGCTCACAAGGGCAGACATCGCAAGCGTAGTACGGCAGGAAGCAGGAATCAACGGGTTCAACCGTGAAGCCGGTGAAGACATCGCTATCGGATTCGTCAAATCATACCTATCCCTAAAAACCGACGAAACATCCGACAAACAACTTAGCTGGTACCTATCAGGTGACACACTAGCAGAAAACACTACAAGCGGAACAGTTGCAGGACGCACAAGCACCGGCAACGTAAGCCAACAAGTCATCGGCACCCCCCGCGTAGTGCGAGTAATCCCACACGCAAACCCGGCGCTCATGACCTACAGGGTAACCGCCCTAGTGAAGCCAGCAACAGTAGGTAGCAATAACAGTATCGCTAACGCATCCAAAGCCGCGAACTCAAACGGAAACACAACCGACGAGCTCAAGCAAATCACCCTATCGGTGACCATCGGCTACGACAGTGCAACCAGCAAATACTATGTTGCAACCCCCAACCCGTCAATTGTCCCGTCATCAATCATGGGAAGGTCGCAGAACCTAGTCCAGCCCAAGAATATTCCTGGCAGTAAAATCCAGAACAGCCAAGACATCACCAACACCCTCAGCGGCTTCTTCAAAGCATACATGGTAGCAAGCCCTGACAAGCACGGTGACCTCGACCAGTTCATTGCCAACACCAAGAAGGCTAACTTTGCCTCAGTGGGTCTATCAGGTGCCTACACCATCAATAGTAGTGACATTAGCTACACCGCATACCAGCAGGATAACGGACAAATCATCGCTAAGGTTAAGGTAACCCTAATTGATGAAGTGGGCGGCACCACTGATATAGACACTAATGAACGCGCAAAGCAAAGTATTTCCTACCCCGTGGAATACCTAGTCACACTAGACCCACAAGGCAACGGAAAGTACCTGGTTTCCAACCTTACACCCTACGTGTACGACGCGGATACCACAAACATTGCAACTAATAACTAGAAACACTTGAAAGGTATCTATAAAACATGATACTAAGCACACTACTACCACTACTACCAGTACTGCTACCAGCAGTCTCACTTAAAGCACTCGGACTAAGCATCCTCGGTGCAGTCGCACTGTTCGCACTCGTTGCCGTGTTCTGGACAGCTAAGAACGGTAACGTGCGTATGATGATTATGTTCCTCGCCCTACTAGGTGTTACCTTCATTTCACTGTACTTCGTCAATCAGATTCAAGAAGGTGAAAACTCAGCTATCGCCCAGGCAGGTGGTAAGGCAGTTGAGGGCGGCTTCCAAGGTGCCGCTAACGGCTCATGGTAGCTAATACGACTACTAAATAAGTAGATAGAGAAACATCACCGGCGGGCTATGACTATACAAATAAGTCACAGCCCGCCGGTTTGCATCCCAAAGAACGCAACCGTACAAGAAACACAACAAGGATATTAAAAAGGTACCCCAATGGCACAAGTACGTCTCACCAACCCCCTAAAGAAACTTGCAGGCGAGGCACCCCTATCAAAAACCACCCGTGGACGCAACCCCCGCCGCCTCAACCTACCCCAGAAAGCAATCGTAAAGAACATCATCTTTACCGAATACGAAGTATGGGCGTTCTACCGTATGTCAGCGGCACAATACGACTTTGAATCCATCGACTCAAAAACCCGGCTCATCACCCAAGCCTCAGAAGCATACGCAAGCCTCACCACACTAGGCGGCATGGCAGGCACCGTCCACATCATGCCATTCACCATCCCAACACCAACCGACACGGAAGGTGTCATCGCGACCGCATACAACCACGCACAAAGCATCAACAACCCCAAATATGATGAAATCATGCGCAGGCAAAAAGAATGGCTCGACAACCACAACTACCTAGAACACCACGCATACCTCGGTGTTAAACTAGGCGACCGCCGCGACTTCACTAAAAGCTTCACCGAAGACGAATCCGAAGAAGTGAACATCAAGGAAGACAGTCAGCTCAAGAAGAACATCATCGAAACCGGCGTAGAAGCTGAAAAAATCATCAAGAACTATGCCCTACTAGTAGGTGCATATACCGACAATGTTACCCGCCTAGAAATTCTCAACGCCTCACAGCGTGAACGAGAAGTAGGTCGAGCACTACGCCTAAGCGCCCTACACTGTGAACCCCTAAGCCGTGACGAAATCATGCTCGTAACAAAAGCAATCCTCAACCCCGGCGAAGGAGCACTAGAACTAGACATTGACGAAGGACTACGAGTAGGTGAAGCAGAACTAGCACACGAGTACGTACACTCTATCGACAACAGTAAGAACAAGTACCTGAAAATTAAGCAGGAATACCTAGACGGTGAATCAACCAACTATGTTGCAACCTTCACCATCAAACAGTTGCCAGAAATCCTAGAGTTCCCGCACGTACAGCCACTAGCAGAAACAGCTAAATACGCCGTAGACGAAGCAAGCTTCTTCGCGCGCCTGGCAATCGTCCCCGCAACCGAAATGGCGGCAAACTTCACCGGTCAGGAAAAACTGCAAAACGACGAAGCAGGAAACATCCAATACGCAGACGATAACGTCCAAAACTACGGCGACCAGGCAATCACGAGCCTACAAGATGCCCGAAGCCTACTAGAAAAGGCGCTCTACCTCAACTCGCACGACGGAACCCCCTGGGTTAGGGGAAGCTTCCACATCCGCGTGTACAGCAAGACCGTCAGTGGACTCAAAGAGCAGTACGCAAAGCTGAAGCAACAGTACAAAGCACAAAACATTACCCTACTATGGGACAGGAACGCACAGCTAGGCCTATACCTATCAGCAATCCCCGGCTCATCACTATTCGTAGGCGGCAAAGCAAATAACCACATCCTATCACAACAGTTCTCAGGTCTACTAGGAATCAACTTCGTATCCGAAGTAGGCGACAGCATCGACCTGCGAGCAAAGAAGAGGAACCGCACCTAACGGAACCCGAAAGGATTAAAAGAACATGGCCAAACCAAACGCACAAGGCGACGGCTCATTCAAAAACATCATCCTTGCCGCCGCCCTCGCCGTCCTAATCTTCGGCGGCCTATACCTGTACGCGGCATCCAAAACCGGAAGCACCAACCCGCACACCGCAATGATGTACTACCTCACCACAGGAAGTAACAACATTGGCGACTGCATCATGTCAGGCACCCTTGACAAGAGCAAAGAGTGTAAGGTAAACACCAACCAAAGCGGAAGCGCAAACGGGGCAAACGGGCAAGCAGGCGGACAGGATGATAAAGCAGTAATCGTAGACACATATACGAAGAAGCTTGAAGATGTCAAGATAGCCAACCCTGTAGACGACCCCGCATATAACCGCGCTGAATGGGGCGTATGGTCAAAGCTTGACGGCGAAAAATGCAACACCCGAGTGCAAGTCCTCAAAGCACAAGGCGTAAACGTCGTAACCAAAGACGGCAACCCTGACTCATGCGCTATCGCAGGCGGTATCTGGGTAAGCCCCTACGACGGAGCAATCACCGACGTAAAGAAGGGTGAAGCAACAACCCCTATCAGCAAGATTCAGATTGACCACGTAATCCCGCTCAAGTACGCGGCGGCACACGGCGGTAAAGACTGGAACCAGGAAAAGAAAGTAGCGTTCGCAAACGATACGTCCCAGCTCCTAGCCACCTCAGCAACCTCCAACACTAGTAAAGGTGCGAAAGGCCCAGCAGAGTACATGCCACGCGAAAGCGAACAATGCCGATACTCTCAAATCTGGATTGACACCGCCAAAAAATACGACATCAGCATCACCAAAGCTGACAAAAACAAACTAGCCGAAGGCATCGCAACCTGCGGCAAGTAACCCCAACAAGCTAACCGCCCCTAAAGTCACCACCGACAATAGGGGCGGAAAGCTATATTAAGGGGAGATGACCCAACCGTAAACCCGCAAGAGCAGAGAGAAACACCTATGGCTAAACCAAACGCCACACTCACTGACAAGCCAGCCAGTAAGGAAGCTTCAAAGCATAAGAAGCCGCCCCTGGCTGTAGCTATCATGCTCGGATTCCTAGCACTACTAGCCGCCTACATATTCGCAACCGGCGGCAACGCTAAGAGTGTGACAATCGCACCCGGCACCAACCAGCCAACCATCACCAAAACCGAAACAGCCCACGCAGGCGCGATGGGTATCTTTGGTGGTGCCCAAAGCCTCGGATACGGCATGAATAACACCGCCGGTTGGGAAGGTAGCTTCAACGTAATCCAGCTACCCAACAAAGAAGGCCGTATCTTCACCCTCAAAGAAGCCGTAGGTAGCACCCTGGAGTTCGTAAACTACGAAGGTGAAGGTGACGGCGACGACTGGACAGTTAGCGCTGACCCTGACCGTATGACCGGTGCCCCCAAGACCATCAACAAGGATAGCGAAAAGCTCAAAGGCCTACGCTCAGTACACACCATCCTAAGCGGCGGCATCCTTAACCTCATGGCAGACGGCATGAACGGTCTAACCGGCATGTTCTACGACTTTGCACAGAACATCCTCCTAATCGCCTACAGCCCCTCAACAATCTGCTCAGACGCAAAAGACACTAACTGCGTCCTCAACCTGCCCAAAATCACTGGCGGCGACGGCGAACACGATAAAGGCGTTATCGGTAAGCTCTACCACAACTTCTACATACCGCTAGTATTCATCACGACGGTAGCCGCTCTCGTCTGGGCTTTCAAGCAAGTATTCGTGAACCATGCAGTACGTGAAGGCATCACCGCTGTTCTGCACGTAATCGCCACCCTAGTAGTAGGCACCGCCCTCATGCTCAACGCAGGCCTAATGGCAAGCCTACCCCTGAAAGCAATGCAAACCATTGGCGGCTACGCACTCAGCCTAAGCAGTAGCTCAGGAGACGAAAACACCGGCGCTGACAAGCAAACCGGAAACACCTCCGAAGCGTCAGCAATGTGCAAATCAACAGCAAATGACATTAGCGCAAGCGACCAACTAGTACTGTCCGTAAACTCCATGACATGCACCATTTGGCGTGCCGTTCGCCTAGACCCCTACGCACGCGCACAGTTCGGACGACCCTTCGCCAAGCTAGATGTCAAAGACCCCACCATTGCTGAAGCAATCAAAAAAGCTGAAGTAGACCCCGACACATTCTGCGTACCCCTCAAGGTAGCAGGCAAACCCGAAGACTACCGCAACAAGACCCTCAAGCTTGAAAGCGGAAGCCATAAGGTCTGCAACCTCGCCGCATATCAGCTCTACCTGAAGACCAACGCACAGATAGACGATAACGCACGCACCAAAGACCACGGAATCGACCAAAACTGGTACAAGCTAATCGCCGTACTACAAGCAGACGACAACCTGTGGAACACCTGGACATACAGCTGGGGCTCAGGCTTCAACCGCTTCTTCGTGACCACCATCGCAATGATTACCTTCGTGCCGATTGGTGTTATCCTCATCATTTTCTCATTCATGGTCATTGCACAGATGTTCATCGTGTCCGTGATGATGATTTTCCTACCCCTAATCATGCTCGCATGGCTCATTAAAGGCTGGGGTTCACGAGTCGCAAAGAAATACTTCTGGTTCCTACTAGGCTGTGTCGCATCATACATCATGTACAGCGTCACCCTAGCAGTATCAGTCATCATCCTATCAGCTGTAATCGACACCATTGACGAGATGCTACTCGTCTCAGTCTTCAACTTCCTACTAGGATTCGCCCTATGGAAGAACCGCGCCGCTATCCTATCAATGATTAGCAACGCAAACCCCTGGGACAACGGCGGCATCAGCCGACGACTCAACAATGTGTTCTCACAGAACAACATGCCCGCCGCAATCCGAAGCAACGTATTCGGCGCACTCGGCTCAGCAAATGTCCGTGAAGCATGGCGCAACCGTAAGACAGTCATCGACCCTGAAACCGAAAAGAAGGCAGGCTTTGTCAGGTCTATACGCAAGAACATGAGCGATGGACGTAAGATAGCCGTAGAGAACGACATCCTTACTCGCAAACCCGACAGCGCCCGCGCAACAATGATTCGTACAAGGCAGAACCTCCGCGCCAAAAACGCAGAGGAAATCAAGCACCTTATCGACGTTGAAAACAGTGAGCTCAAGAACCTCATGTCCGACTACAAGGTAGCCAACGACAGTGTAGAATACGGTCAAGAAGAGGTCGGTAAAGCCGCCGCCGTCGCGTCTTCATCTATTGCAGACGCAAACGCGGTAGCAAGCGACGTGAAACGCACCTATGAGAACATCAACCGAGTTGTTCTAGAGTTCGAGGGTCTAAGCATCGACCCCGAAGACGCAAAGGCACGTAACACCTTCGCGAACCTCTACCGTGCGGAACAAGCACTACGTGCCGCTTCCCACAAGAAGAACATCGGTGCACTCAGTGGTGACGAAAAGATGGTAACCGAAGCAACTAAAGAATACGAATCAATCCGTACTCTTAGGCGCAACCTAACAGACCAGCTCACACCAGAACAGCGTGAAGCATACGGTGCTGAGCTGAACGAGATGTTCCAATTTGACCCACAGCTAAGCAAAGATAAGCGCGCAATCGAAGACGAGCTTAAAGCCGCCCGAGATGCAGACCTTAAAGCTATCCAAGCTGAAACTGAAACATACAATGCGGACAACATCTCACGTCTTAACCTGCAAGGAAAAGCAGATAAGACTCACGAGCTTAAAGCCGCTCAACGAGCCGATGCTGTATACAAGCGCACCCTACATGAGTCAGTTGCACGCGGCTTGTCACCCGACATTGCACGTGTCGCCGCTGAGGAAGCAAAGGAAAAGGCGCTTGAGAAGTTCCTCTCTGAGGATAAGGAAAAGTTTGTTAGCCCCTCTACCATGCAGGCACCTAATATTAACCGCCTCGACTTCTTCTCACCGGCACAGCGACCATTGGAAAGCGAATCTGACGACGATGAGCAAACCGGCGGCGGCGGTGACAACACGCCTCCCGCTGGCGGCGGTAGTACCGGTAGTGGAAACACAGGCGACGGAAACACGGGTAATGGAAACAGTGGCGACACTGACAGTGGTAACACTGAAAATAAGCCGCCCAAGAACCCGCTAGACGACGTGAACCCGCCAACTAAGCCACTAAACACAGTGGACAAGGACAATGGAAACACTGAAAGCGGAAACCAGGACAGTGGCGATAAAGCCCCCACGGAACCGATAGAAATCGTACCCCCGAGGGCTATACCGCACACACCTGAGCCAAACCAGCCGGAACCCATAACGGAACCTGAGCCTAAGCAATCACCGGAACCTAAACCGGAGCCAGCTGAAGCTACACCAACCCCGAAGCCTACCGGCGACCCTAAACCAGTCACCGAAGCGTCAGGAAATACTTCACCTCAAGAAAACGTTGAACAAACCAACGGAGAGGTGAAGCCGGAAGAGGTACCAGCCCCGAAGCAGACAACCTTCGAGGCACCTACACCACCAATTACCCCAAACCAAGCACCAACCCGAAAGGAAAACAACCCAGAACCCAAACCAGAGGAAGCACCACAGCAAAAAGAAAGCACTCCGGCACACCAAGCACCAACCCCGCAGGTAGAGGAAAAGAAGCCGAATCCACAACCCAAACCTGAAAAGGCACCAGAACCAAAGCCTGAAAAGCTCAACGAGCCAGCACCTAAAGCAAAGCCCGAAGAGCCCAAAAAGGAACAGGTAGAAAAGCCGAAACAGAAAGTGGAAGAAACACCCAAACCGAAGGCTGAAACGCCACAGCCTAAAAAACCGGAACCTCAACCAGCACCAAAGGCACCAAAACCGGAGCCAGTAGCACCCAAACCTGAAAAGGTAGAAAGTGTGCCCGCCCCGAAACCGGAACCTAAGCCGGAGCCAAAAAACAATATCTTCCCCAAACCGAAGGTGACAAACCCGTTCAAGCGCAACGCTGAACCTGAACCAAAGAAAGTAATCATTCCACCCAGCAAACCGGTAGCACCCAAACCGGAAGCTACCACCCCGGCACCAAAACCTCAAACAGAGGACATAACGCCAAGGAACCCGCTAAATAAGGAATAAAATAAACAATGGAAGAGACACCACCGCAACCACAAAAGACAGTAACAGAGAAAGCTGTACAAGCGGCAGAAACCACCAAAAAGGTAGTAGATACCGGAAAGAAAATCGGAGCCGCAACCAGCACCACTGTCGGTGCGCTCACTAGCCCGACAACATGGGTAGTACTAGGCGTAGTCCTACTTATCCTCGTTGGGCTAGTGGGCGGTGTCCCCGCCATGCAAGTATGGGGAAAAAACGAGAACGCTGACGGATGCTACGGCATCTCACAAGGCGGCAGTGGAGGCAAATCAGGACTCAAACACAGTGACAACCCCGAAGAAAATGTCCAAAACGTAGGAACCTGGCTATCATCAACAAAATTTGAAGGCGACTGGGGCGGAAAAACCTTCAGCACCAAAATGATAGCCGGACTCATGGGTAACTTCGGACAGGAATCAGGCTTCGACTCAACCCTAACCCAGGGCGGCTCAGGGCTAAATTCCAAGATGAGCAACGACGAAATCATTGCACTAGGCGGAGTGTACGGAAAAGCTGTAGGCTTCGCCCAGTGGGACGGTGAACGACGAACCCGCCTAGCAGAGTTCGCTAAAGCCAACAATTCCCACTGGTCAGACCTCGGAATCCAAATGGACTACCTGAAGCAAGAGCTAGAAGGCCCTGAAGGTGCCGCCCTACGTGCTAACGGATTCACTGACGACTCAAAGAGTGTTGCTGAGCTAGTGAAAATCTTCCACGACAGCTTCGAGCGTTCAGGTGTACCGAACATGCCAAGGCGTATCAGCTTCGGTGAAGACTTCGCAAAAAGCTTCAAACCAGGCATGAAAGCAGGCGGCAATAGTTCACTATCCAGCGGTGGCGGCTCATGCTTCCTGGGTAACAGTGGTTCAGCTGACATGTCCGGTATTGTCGAGCTTGCAAAGAGTATTGCATGGGACTCAAACAACCCAGACGAGGCGAAAAACATTCCAGTGAACCCGTTCTCAGACCCCGACGGCGTTCATAACGCTAAGCCTGCATACAGGGACGCAAAGAAAAAGGCGGAAGAAAAGGGCGGTAAGGATACTTACACGGAAACCCCAGGTGCGGAATCGCTGTATGCGTCCTGTGACAGGTTCGTGGCAACAGTAGTTAAGAACACTGTAGACCCGGATATCCCCTGGGGTGCTACCGGCACACAGGCAGACTACTACGCCCACTCTTCACACTGGAAAGAAGTCACCGGCAAGCGTTCCGACCTGCAACCGGGAGACATCCTCATCTCAGGTGGTGCTGGTGGAGCATATGGTCACACCGCAATCTTCATTGGCGACCACAACGGCAAGCCCTCTGTGGCTCAAGCATCATGGCGAAATGAAGTAGGCGCAATATACCCGGTTGAGCACAGGTGGTCTGAAGACCTGACCGACCTCATCGGGCAGAAATACAAGGTTTACCGTCACGTAGGATAAGCACCTACTGGTACCATAGAAGTATGACAGACAATATCCAAAACACAGAACCGGCAGAAAACAAGCCCGTTACCCGCCGTCAAGCAATCCTCATCGGCGCAGGTATCGTAGCGACAGTAACAGGCGGAACCTACCTAGCAGTAGCCCGCCCCTGGGAAACCCCGGCAACAACCAAGGAAACCCCCGTACTATCCTACGACCTGTCCGATGAGGACAAGCAGGCAATCACTACCATGCTGACCAACTTCATCACCCAGGCAGGTAACTTCGGAGTAGACGGCGATAAGCTAACCCCGGCAACCATCAGGAACGTCCGATACCTAGTGAAGAGCCGCACCAAAGGTTACGAAAATTACATGAGGACACGAACCGACGCTTACAAGTCGGTACGCGCAAGCATCTGGGAAGGCTCACCCATCTACTACAAAGCAGATGACGTAGCACACTGGAACAAAGAATCATACCTACTAGACGAGAGGCTACCCACCTTCCAAATCGAAGGAACCCCCAAAGTCTACGTAGAACCTAAAGGTGAATACTACATTGGTGGCAACGACACCACCTACCGCAAAGCAACAGCACAAGTAGACTTCACCTCCAAGGAAACGGTGCGAGTCCAAGAAGCAGACGGTGTAGGCTCAGACGGCGGCTTCGCTGTTCTCACCAAAGAACACGTAGCAACGCTAACAATCGAAATAATCGAAAGCAACGGCAAATGGTACGCCTACAACCAATCAGGGAATAAACAGTACCTACTCGCAACATGGGCGAACTTCGACTCAGTGGCATACGCTGACTCACAGGTAGACGGATTCACCAAAGAAGGCCGCATAGTCCCCACCGACAACTAAAGGCAAACACCATGAGTGAAATAATCAACACCGTTAAAAAAGCAATCCTAGAAGACCCGCCCCCACCACCAGAACCACCAGCATTTAGGCTAACAGGGCTCTACGAAAACGAAGACAACGTAGAAGGCGCACTCATCCGTAGCAATAAGCTACACAAGAAACCGCCACACTTCGACATTATCGACAAGAACCCAGAAAACGGAGAAATCTACGGCATGGGTTTCGACCTCACGCCACAAGTCGCCAAAGAACTATACGTCACAATGGAAGCTGTGCTCGCCGCATACAAGGACGAAGACACCCGCGAAGAGCACCAAACCTTCAGTAAAGCATGGTTCAAGAAGAAGGCGGCACAAACCGCCCACTGGGTTGCCACACACAAGATAGTGGCAACAATCATAGGTATTTCTCTAACAGCTCTAATTATCACTGGAAGCACATACTGGGCACTCTAACAGGAAAGAAGACCGCAACCGCTAACTACGGCAGTTGCGGTCTTCTTCTATACCGTAAGCAAAACAGGGGCAATAGGTGACTTTGCGGTGTATCACACAAACGCATACAATTTACTATATGAAGCAAAATGAACTACACCTATACGTAACATCCATAGACCAATACAGCACCCCCAAATACACCGTCCAAGAAACCCTCAATAACACACTTAAAGTATTCCGAGAAAACAACCCGGACATTGACAACACACTAGGGTGCGTCTCTATCAACACAACCGAAGACACTATCAAGATTGACCCGCCCTTCACCCCATTCACACTTGCAGGTCACAACGAAGACACCACACGCCTCGAAGCCCTACGCGGAATCATCAGTGACCTATACACTACAGGCTACTACACAACACCAGTAACCCCGAACCCTAACGACACCTACACACCCATCAACACTAATCACACACAGGACTAAACACGCATGGTACAGAAATACGACAGCCGACTACTCAAGATTGAAGCCCTATACAGCAACAGCGAATTTCGAGCGCTACCCATCAAGGAAAGGTGGGCAATCCGATTCAGTGACGGAATCCTCATCACCCCCGAAAAGCTAGTAGAAACCACAGCAGGCAAAATAGAAATCAAACGCAACCCCGACATCTATGCCGAAGCTGAAGAATGGTTGAAGCGCCACGTAGAAAAGGGCAAAGCATACAAGGCGAATAACACCGAGTCCTACGCTATGACAGGTCAAGCCGTCAGGGAATGGCACGAAGTAAACAACATTCCCCTGGAAACAAAGCTCATTGAAAAGAACCTGCCCGCCCGATTCTACGGTGGACTAACCGAAACCGAAGGATTCAGTCAAGCACCACTCAAGACAGTAGCCAACCTATCCTTCAAGACTACACCCACAATCATTAACCCACTCAGTAAAGCACTAGAAGGAATAGGTATCGTGACCACAGGACGCGGAGGGCGTATCATTGTTCGAGCCGCCGCACCTGAACCAGCACAGACTATCATCAAGGAAGTTCTAGAAGAAGCGAACCTAGCGCCTAAAATCCGTGTCTCATACCCCGCGTTTAGGCGTGAAGCAACAGACCTAGACCCCGCGTTCTATGCAGGTATCGTCCAGTTCTACACAATGTTCGCAAAGAGCTTCCTACAGCCTTCACATAGGGAAACGATTGATGTTTATCTGGGTAAGGGACGTGAAGAGCAAGACTCATACTTCGCCGTACTTGTTGCCGAAGCAATCAGCAAGTTCAACGAAGCAAGCGGCGCACCCCTAGCAGGATACATCGCCGCAACCATCACCAGCTGGGTAAACGACCTACCGAGTCACACGCTAGGTGATGACCTAGCCAATTTCCAGCGCCAACGCAAACAGGCAGTTCGTGAACTCCTCGAAGAGCGCGGCGACACCCCCGGCACAAGGTACAGCGACAAGGTTCTAGCCGAAAAGATGGGTCTACCCCTCAGTGAATACCAGACCCATAAAGAAGCAAACGAAAACTGGGTTAAGACACGCACCCTCGAAGAGCTAGTCTGGAAAGAAAACGGTCGCGAACGTGTAACCCACAACCTAGACCCGGCACAAGACACAGAACGTGACCCGGCAATCTCAACCGCCCTAACCCTAGCTATCCTAGACGCAGGAATTAACAGCAAGGCACCGGGACTAGCCGAAGAATGTCTCAGTGCTCTAGCCGCCGCCGAAGATGGTACACCAATACTAACCGAACTATCGAACGCACCGGCAAACTACCAGCTAGAACTAGCAACAGCCTTCAAGAAGCGCATCAACCAAATCAAGCAAGAGTAACCTAAAGGAACAACGGAATGGGAAGTAAGCTAACTGCAAATCAAGCTGAACAAATCATCCAGCAGGCACAGAAAAAGCAGGTAAAGCAACCCAACCCTAGCGAGAAGGTCGAGGGCTACCGCACCCCCGGAATCCTAGCCCTCACCTTCTCTGCCTTGTTCTTTGCCCTACCCTTCATCATCACCGCCACAATAAACGACTACGCTTCACGATACGAACAAGTCATCAACAGCGGAATCCTGGAAGTCATAAATACGACCCAAACCGGAAATGCAACAAACAACATTCCGCTAATGCACGACCTATACGAAGCACGAGGGGTAATCATACTCTCAAGCTTCATCATCAGCTGGTGCATACTCGCGTGCATACTCCTAGCCGCAACACGACCCAAGAAAGTACAACAATGACCATCGAAAGCAAGAGCAACGTTACCGAAGTAAACCTAGACGAGCAGAAGCCCCGCACCCGAACCGTAGCAACACACCTCATTGCAACCATTGCAGGTGGAGCACTAGTAGGAACCCTCGCATTTACCGGCGTACTCCCGGTAAAGAACAACCAAAACAGTGCCCCCTCCGCCACACAGCAGGTGACACAGCAAATCACGCGAACCCTAACAGGTACAGACGCTAAAATCATGAAGATAGATGCCGCAAACAAGCTGACTGAAATCTTCCAGGCAATCGCAAACACACCCAATGTGAACAAGAATGTCAAAGATGCAGACCAGCTCGCTAAAGAAGTAGCCGAAGGTAACTACGACAATGTGCCCGCCATACTGAAAGACACAATTGTAGGTGGCGACGAAGCAACGCGCCAGGCAAGCATGGTAGCCATCATCTACCTAGCAGACGGACTAAGTAAAAGCATGGGCGGGGCAGACAACATTAAGCCCGTATCCGAACAGGCAATCATCAACAGCTGTGACGCGCAACCCGAAAACGGTGTAGTCCACATTCCGCAAAACGTCTACACCGCAACCAAGGTTCCTGTAGATGTGCTCATGATATACCAGGACAACCAGTGGAAGCTCGACGGCTTTAGCCTAACCATCGAAGAGATTATTGTAGGAACACTACAAAGCCAGGCGGCACCCACTACAGCGACCCCCAGCGCTAACTAAACCCACAAAATTTGGCGGGGCACCTAACCCACAGTAAGGTGCCCCGCCAAACCTATCCCTACAACATGTACAATATATGTATAACGAACATGCACAACGTGAAGGCTAAACAACAATGACAGACATCATCCTGAAAAAGATTGAGCTTCAGAACTTCCGAACACACAAGAAGCTCACTGTAGAAATCACTAACCAAGCAATCACAAACATCACCGGAAGCAACGGCTCCGGCAAATCCTCAATTGTAAACGCTGTACCCTGGGCACTATACGGAACACGCCCTAACGGGGTACGCAAAAACGGTGAACTACGCCGAGAAAACACCCCCAAAGAAGAACCCACCACCGTATCTGTAACCTACATTACGGGCGGCAAAACCTATAAGGTTACCCGCACCATGAACTACCGTTCCACAGTGCAATGTGACCTCTACCAAATCGAAGAAGACGGAACAGAACGTCACCTAGCAGGCCCCTCCGTCAAATCAGCGCAAGAAGGCATACTGAAGACCATTGGGGTAAGCCCCACCGTCTTCCTGGCAACAGCGTTCTTCCGTCAAAAAGACACCGACGCTTTCATTGACGCTAAGCCGGAAGTGCGCAGGAGCATCTTTGAAGAGTTGGCAGGAATCACCGCAAACTCACACGCCCTAGAAGAATGTCGAATTAACCGACTAGCAAACAAGAGGGAGCTAGACTCAAAGACAGTAGACCGCGCCGGAATTGAAGCGCACCAGAAAACCCTAACAGAGCTAACAGAAGCAGAGAAGACCCTAGCAGAAAAACTAAGTACGCTAAGGTCTACTTACCGTACCCTCAACAATGAGAAGAAACAGCAGTCCCTCAAAGTTGAAGAGATGCGCAAGCATTACACGGTACGCACCAATGCTGAAGCTCGACTAGAAGCAATCGAAGAGCGTATCAAAGACGCTAAAGAAACCGCCACAAACGCCAAAGAACAAGCAGACCTAATCTCTCAAAGGATTCAAAAAGCAGGCGGCGAAGCAATCAACTTCGGCACCATCGAAGCCATGTACAACAGCAAGCTAGAATCGCTCAACGCGGCACGCACCCATCTAGCCACACTGAACAGCGCCCTAAGTACGGCAGAGGCGCACTCGGAAGAAGCTCAAGAGTACATTGACTCTATGGGGGGTATTGAGCTTAAAGACGCTGAAGAAACCCTCAAGGCGGCACAGGATAAACTACAGCAAGTAGACCAAGAAATCCTGGCACTTAACGGTGAACTAGCGGCGATTAACCAAGCTAAACTACCGGAAGCACGCGGCACCCTAGAACAGATTGAAAGCATCAATGGAACATGCCCAACCTGCGACCAGGTAATCAAAGATAAAGATAAGATTGTAGGGGCACTTCGAGAGTCTATCCGACTACTCGAAAACGAAAAAAATAGCCTTGCACAAAACCTCCGCGACAAGACAGCTCTATCAACTGAATTGCGCAACGAAATCAGCGACTCGCAAGAGCTTATCAACAAGTACCAGATACTCAACAACGCAAAGGCAACCATTACGGAAGCCCGCAAAGGCATCTCAAAAGCCCAGAAACGGGTCACACAGGCTGAAACAGCATACGATACGGCAAATACCGTATACCAAGACGCAAAGCAGGTAGAGAGCCTTTCACGCGAACTTGAGAACCATAACTCAATACGAGCCCGAGCACTCAACGCAACTCAAACCCTTAACAACGAGGCAACCCAATGCAAGGAAACCCTCAAAGCAACACCCAACGTTAGCGAGCACGCCCTCAACCTAGAGGAAAAGAAACTATCCAAGCTAGACGAAGGAATCGCCACTAACGTAGCGAAGGGTTACGAGATTAGTGCCACCCACACGGAGGCAAAAACCAAACAAGTTGCACTCCAAGCACAGGTCACGAAAGAGCTAGAAGAAGCTAAAGCATACGAGTCGCTACTCCAAGAAAAAGAACTCATCTTGACCGTCGAGAAAGCACTCAAAGAGTTTCGAGCAGACATCGGAGCAGAAGCCCTGCCCTCACTCACGAAATACGCCTCAGAACTCATTGCTGGATTCACCAACGGAAAAATCATTGGAGTAACCGTAACCGAAGACTTCAACGTGTACGCACACTTCAGCTCAGGTGAAACCCGCGAAGCATCACTACTATCAGGTGGCGAGCTATCAGCAGTCTCACTAGCAATCGGCTTGAGCATGTCTAAGGTATTCGGTGGAAGCTCAGGCGCACTCATCCTAGACGAGGCGTTCACAGCCTACGATGCAAACAACCTAGAAGCCACAGTTAAAACAATTCGCGGCGCAATGGGCGCACAACAAATCATCATCATCGCCCACAACGATACAGTAGATGCCGTTTCGGATTATCACATCCGACTCTAAGTGCTATAGAAAATCTGTTAGCAAGAAATAAATACCGAAAAGTCCTACAAGAGCAAGTACCAACCGTCTAGCCAAACAGCCCGACAGATACCCTAACTACAGGGAACCGGGGATAAATCACGATAGAACCAGCGACAACAACCGGTACACCTGCCATAGGAACCCAAATAATGCAAGGTATGCATGTGTAGAGCCGCAACAGGAAATGTTGCGGCTCTACCTGCATTTGAGAGGTAAATAAAACAACAGGTAAACTAGTGCATATACAATGATTAACCCCTAGAAAGGCAAACACCTAATGCCCACCGTAACCGTAACCCTACCCGCAGTAGCACCCCGCGAAACATTCAACGCAACCTACGAAGCAGAAACCAGCAAGGCACAGCGACGACACTACAGGCTACCGGCAGAAACACGACAAGAACGACTAGAAGAACTGAAGGCTAGGGCTGAAGAACAGCTGAAGTGCATGATTTCCACCTTCACAAACTCAGACATTCCAAACCTAGACGTAAACTACCTAACCGTAAACTTTGAAACCCCCTTCGGCATCGGAACCGCAAAGCAAGACGTATCCCCCTTCTTCATTCCCGGAATTGACGACGTAACCCCCGCACAGTCCGCCGAACACTACGAAGCAACTATCCAAGAATGGGAAGAAGCCACCAAAGGTATGTGGATTCACTGGAACCACGGAACCCTCATCCTAACCAAGGACAAGCCCGAGCGTGGCAAGAAGTTCGTAACCCCCGCAAACGAGCTACCGAAATTCATCGAAACACGCATCAAAGAAACCATCGAAACATCCGTAAAATACGGCATACTCTCATACCGTAACATCGACAACAACCCCAGCCTATAAGGAACAACACCAATGCCACGACTACGCAACCCCTACGGGTACACAATCGTAGAAAACGCCTACAAGCAGAACCGTTCCAGTTGGAAGCCTGAAGACCCAGAATGGGAACTGCCAAGCGGAATACGAAAACGTAACACCAAACAGCGCGGCGAGTTCTACACCGCAAACCACAAAACAATCCTTAAAGCCGCCGCAAAAGAAGCCGCCCGCGTCACAGGCCTACACGAAGAAGACGTAATCAACGCCGTTGCCGCCTACAGGAACGTGGCAATAGCACTACTCGGACTAGGTGTAGACGTAGACCTACTAGGAATGATTAAAGTCAAATCCCTAGTAGACCCCAACAAAGCCTCTAGCGAAGAACTAGACACCTCCCGTAAGCGTATCAGTACCGAAGTGGAACCCTGGCTATCCGGCTACATGAGGCTATCCGAAGAACGAGTAGACCTCATGTTCGCCCCCTGGAACTGGTACGAACTACTATTCGAGCACGGCTCCCACATCCGTAAGACACCCGGCAAAGTATACAAACAGAAAGACCAAGAACTCGAAGGCGGCTACCGTAAAGAAGGCTACCGCACCTACGAGGAAGCCCTAGCAGACCTCAAAGCAGGTACGCCCGTTCCGCTACCAAAACTAGCCAAGCAAAAACAAGAAGAACGGAAAGAACGACTTGAATACTAGCCCGCCTTGCTATAAGCACTAGAACCCCAGGAATACCTAACAAGGCAAAGCATAATGACCAAAACTAGTGCACTACTCACAGATGCCCCCTACGCCCCTACCCAAAAGCAGGTAGGGGCTAGGGGTGTAGTCCGCTTCATTGCCTCAATACTTCTTGCACTCCTCTTGGCATCCACACTACTACCAGGGGGAACCATTCATGCTTACGCCGCTGATGACGGCGACAAGAAGACCATTGAGAAGCTGGAAGAATCGAAGAAAAGCCTGGGGGTTACCGAAAGCGGTAATGAAGGATTCTCAAAAACTGTCGCGAAAGCAAACCAGGAAAAAGGTAAAGCCACCTTTTCCTCAGTTATTGCGCGAGTCCTCACGCCCGGCTACATTTATCAGCACCCCAAGTCAAGTACTGACGGTTACTATAAAGGTAATAAATCGTGGTCATGTGATGTGAACGACCCCAATAAAGGCTTGCTCACATATCACAACTGCGACGTACCCAACTTCACGGCAGACCTTGGGCAAAACCTATACGGAACCCTAACCCCCACAGGTATACAACGTGGCGGGGCGGAATCCGCAAAGATTGAACTGGCCTGGCTAGGTATGCCCACCGGCGTAAACAAAGTACCCGCCGCCGCAAGCGCACGCGCCGACAAATATACGGCAATGGAACTATTCGGATACAACCTGCGACTAACATACTATGCAGGCGAGTTCGACCACATCCAAGTGCTAACCGAAGCACGCCTCATGAGCAATTTCGGTGCATCACAAACCCTAGCACTAGGCGTAAGCTCCATCTTCAACGGCGCAACAACCGGCGCAACAACCACAGTAAACACCTATGTTGAAGAGGTCAAAAAGGGTAACTGGCTTGCAGGTATCGGCACCGCGTTCTCAGCTGGTGCTGAAGCGGCTGGTGCGGGCGCAATCAACACCATCCTCGACACGTCAGATGCAAACGTTATGGCAACCCGAGGATACAACCGTGTAGACATTGATAAGACACTCTACAACGCCCGTGCACTAACAAGCAGTGAAACCGAACAGGCTATCATCAACACCGCCGCAAGTATGCTTGCAGGCAACCAGCCAGAATCAGCTAAGCTACCAGACGACCTGAAGAAGCTTCAAACCCCACCCGCACAACCTGCAACAGGTGGAACCACATGTATTGTCACCAACCCTGACGGTACACTCAACACCATTTCCAAGCTTGAAAATGAAGAGGCATGTAAAGAAGCCGCTAAGACCGCAAACATGGAAAACCCACAATACAAGTGGGACGGCGAAAACAAGCCAAGCGAAAGCATCAAGGATTGGCGCGAACACAACAAAGAATGGTTCGATGCCGCCAACAAGTACCAGCTCAACTGCCCCGTAGACGAAGACGAAGCGAAACGGGAAGACACCCTATCCAAGTTCTACGCTTGCGTACCCACAGCCTACGAGTCAGCCGCTAAGAAATGGGCACAAGAGAAAGAATCGGAAGCCGGTAAAGAACTAGCCAAAAAGCTTGAAGACGTACCATTCATCCGAGACTTCCTCAAGAAGAACACGACCGCGAACTTCAACAACCCTGTAAACCACTACATCTGCCTCAACCCAGACGGCACCGACAAGCTAGACCAGAACGGCAAGCCTGAAAAGCTCTTCACCGAGAGCGGTTCATACAACCCGAACTGTACCGCAACCCGCTCACCAATCAAGGGCGGCGTATATGGCACAGGTGACGGAATCATGACCGACACCCGCCGCGCACTATACGACCCCAACCTAGCTAACGTAGTGTTCAACAATCAGAGCGCGTTCACCGACTTCGCCAATGCAGGAATCGCGACAGCGGCTTTCATTACACGAATCGCCAACGCCGCCCTAAACATCGGCATGTCACCCATCTTGCAGACCTTCGGTGTAGACAACCTCATTGCAGAGTTCATTGAGCTCTTCACCAAGAGTGGCCTATACCCGTTCGCGCTCATCTTCGGCATTGCAGGCCTAACCTACCTACTGGCAAAGAACATCTTCGGTGCCCGCAAGGGACACCTCCGCGAAATGATTAGGTACGCCCTTAGTGTGATAGCAATCGTTATCGTCGCATCCGTTACACTCGTCAAACCGCACGAAACAATCCACGCAGTAGACAAGTTCGTAACAGTACTAGACGACCGAATCGCTGACACCCTAATCACCGGCGCAATCGGAGACGAAACCTGTAGCACCAAAGGCGCAACAGAAACCTTCAAATACGCAACCGCTAAAGAAGGAAGCGAACCAGCAACCCGAACACTCATGTGTGAGGTATGGCGAATGAACCTACTCACCCCCTGGGCATACGCACAATGGGGCGTGAACATCAACGACCTATACGCTGTAGACGCTAAACGCCCAGCCAGTGCAAACACCTTTATCAACACCAACAGTAGCCAGGTAGGTCGCGCACCCGTCCAAATGGGACGCGGCGTAACCGTAAACAACTGGGGACTGTACCAGCTTCAACTACAATCAAGTGGCACAACCACGGAAGATAACCCCAACCAAACAGCCGGAGTTACCAACCCTGGAATGTACCGAATCGTAGACCTACAAGCCGGTCAAGATAACGGCGCAGGCACCGACCCCCGATACCTAAACCACTGGGCAGGCAAAGAAACAGGTTCACGTGCACTAACCGGCGCACTAGCACCTATCGCCGCCGGTGCAACAGGTATCACCGTCGGATACTACGCAATCATGAAAGCTGTAGTCCGAGTAGTGCTACTCCTATCACTAGTGATACTTCCGCTAGTGATGCTCCTAGCCCTACTAGGCAAGGTGACGAAGCAAGGAACCAGGAAGTATATAGGAACCATCATCGGCCTCTATATACAATCCGCACTCCTAACCTTCATGCTCTGCCTGCAAGCACTTCTACTAATCCTGCTTAGTAGCGGCGCAACCTCATACGTACTCATCTTCGTAGTACAAGTAGTCACATCAGTACTTCTACTTCTACTAACCCGACGAATCATGAAGTACATCATGCGAGGAAACGGTATTGCCGGAACAGTCAATATGACTGACACCAAGAACATTCTGAGCAAGACCCGAGCAGGTAGGAACTTCCTATCAGCAAGCAAACGAGCACCCGGCGACCTCAAGCACAGCCTGGCACGAGGATACGCAGAAAACGGAATCGTTGGAGCCGCTAAGGAAACTGCTAAGACCTTCAACCCGATTAAGCCTATTGACGAATACAACAGGCGAGGCGTTGCACGAACCGTCGCAACAGCACGGAAGACAGGACTGGAAACAGCCCGCCGCTCCGTCGAGAAGAAGGAAAGCTACCAGACTGTATCCAAGCTTGCAGACGAGATGCTACGCACCGAAGCCGCCCAATACGGACGCGCTACAGACGACTCCTCAGTATCCAAGCTTGAAACAGCAAAGGATATTAGGCGCGCAAACAAGGCAGTCAAGGCATACGATAAAGCCGTCAAGAAGGAACGTAAAGACGCAGAAAAGGTTGTACAGGACGTGTACGACCAGCGTAAGAACGACCTTGAAGCACGTGGCTTGGCTTGGGAAGAGCCCACAACTGAAGAGCGTGAATCGGCAGTCCTTGAAGAACTGGACAAGCGTAAACGCGCCAGTGAAGCAACCCGAGCAATCAGCCAAGATACTGTTGAAAAGCAGACATCTCAGCGACGTGCCGCAAAGGAAGACCGCCTCGATATTCAAACCGACGACAGGTTCACAGCACCCGAGAAGGCTGTTCACAAGATAGTCCGAAACGAAGGACGCATCAAGAACACCCTCAAGGCAAGCTACGCGGGACTACTCGACCGAACCGGCGAAAAGTTCGAGAACCACGCATCAAGCGTGAAGCGAATCGAAACGCCAAAGGTTGAAGAAGTCGAAATACCTGTAGAGGTAGAATACGCCCTACTCATGTCCGACAAGGAACTTATACAGCTCAGCGTTGAAGAACTGAACCAGATTAAAGACTGGCTCGAATCTCAACCTGAAACACCAGAGTATAAGAAGCTCCTTGAAGGCATCAATGAAGCGCTCCGCTATAAAGATGTGAAGTAACGAAAGGTCACACCTTGAAGCGAGCAACAGCCACACTGACAAGTCAAGAAACATCAGTAAGCCCCCTTAGTGTCAAACCCAATAAGTTTGGTGCTAGGGGGGTGTGGCGTGCCCTAGTAGCCTTCTTTGCGGCTACCCTCATGGTGCTATCCCTGACACCCGGTGTAATACAGCAAAATACCCCACCCCAGGCACACGCCCTAGACGTAACCAAGTGGCTCATGTGCGGATACGGTAAAGACAGCATCCCCGCTAAGCTCTACCAGTACTCACAAAGTAGCGACCTGCAATTCGAGGCATACAGTAAATCAGCTTCAACTGTTGGCCAGTCAAGCCCTGACACGGGTGCTAACGGCTTGCTTAAAATCGTGGGTGTAGACCTTGACAAGAACAACCAACAGCTCGTCATGGGCGGCACCGACGTGTCCTCTAGTGAAGGATACAATAAAGGCGCAAAGCTTAACTTCTTCGACCGCTTCGGACTCGGTGGGTACCAATTCACGGCATATACCGGTGAATGGAACCACCTCGTTATTGATGCCTGCGGCGACAAGCCACAGCCTCAAGACCCTAAAGCAAACCACTACTACGACACTCGACTCGACCCCACCGCAACATGGGATAAAATCAGCTCTAGCCAAGACCCGCGCGTAAAAATCTTCGCAAACGGTCAAGGTGCACGCTACGCATCATCAGTAGGCACCTTCGTAGGCAACATTGCGCTAGGTGCTACCACTTGGGTAGTAGGACTATTCCTAACCCTACTCATCCTGAGCTTCAAAGACGTAGGCAAGCTTATCGGTCTAACCGACATCCTAGTAGGAACCAACCCTGATAAAGCGGGCGGTATCCTTGGAGAACTGTACCAAGGGCTATTCTTCGCACTATTCCTGGTAGTCTTTCTTGGTGGCCTAATCTACACGTTCTACAAGCTTGCAGAACGCAAAGGCAAGATTATCAGTAGGGACTGGAAAGCTATTATCATTCCCGCAGTTGCCGCGCTTGTAGCAGTAACCACCATCAACTTTGCGGGCACACTTCTGCCCATCCCGAACCGTGTCGCATCATTCATGCAAAGCATCACCATCAAAGCAACCACACAACAGCTGGGTAGCTTCGGTGAATGGTGCTCAACAGAGGTAGGGGAAAAGAAGAGCACCTATAATGCTGAGTCTCAAGACGGAGGTAAAAAAGACAAAGACCTAGCCGAAGACATAAACCAAATCGTTAGCGAGAACTACGGAAACATTGTAGCCTCAGAGCTATCCTGTACCTTCACAAAGCTATTCATCTTCGACCCCTGGGCACAGGGACAATTCGGCACAAGCCCAAACAATCTATGGGCAGAAGGCAAGGACATCCCCAGCTGGGCTAAAGACGGAAAAACCGCCGGTAACAGCAACAGCAAATGGGTAGGCGACGCATCCGTACCTATGGGTGGAAACACAACCCTCAACAACTGGGCGTTGTACCAACTCAGCACCCAAACCACAGAGCACCTACCAACCGGCAGTGAAACCGACCTGAAAGCACGAACCGCACAAGGTGTAGCAACTGACTGGTGGCGTGTTGCGGACGCAATGAGTAACTACAACGAAAAGAATGTAGACCTCAAAATTCCGCAAGCAAGCGAACTACCATCTAACGTATCCAACGGTAAATGGGCACGCCCCGCCGAAGCAGTAATGACCTCACCATACGGTAACCGACCTGAAATCGGTGACGTACACAAGGGTATCGACTTCGGCGCACAATGCGGCGCACCTATCTATGCCGCAGGTGACGGTAAAGTAGTATTCGCACAGAAAGCTTCCGATGGCGCTAACGGCGTTATCATTCAGCATGACGGCGTAAGCACTATGTATTGGCACATGCAGGACGGCTCCCTCAAAGTTAAGGTAGGCGACACCGTAAGCGCCGGTCAGCAAATCGGCTCTAGCGGCGACACAGGCTTCGCGTTCGGTTGTCACCTACACTTCGAGGTACGCCCCGGAACCGACTGGGGCAACCCCAACAACGTGACCGACCCACAACCCTGGTTCAAAGAACGCAACATCGACGTAACCAAGGAAGGTGACGGCCTTACCCCGCAAGCCGCCGTAGCAAGCGACAGTTCAGGGCGTAAGTCAATCGAAATCACCCGTGGTGAACAGGACTTTGAATCCAAGCCCCTAGCGGCATGGAACACCTGGACAGGCGCATCTAGCGGCTCACGGCTAGCCGCCGGACTATCCGCACTAGTCGTATCCATCATCGCCCTAGCAGTACCCCTAGTACTAGCTATCATGACGGCAATCACCACAATATCGCTACAACTACTCATCCTAGTTGTACCATTCGCGGCACTCGCAGTAATGACCGGTAGTGATATTGGTATTGGTTTCGCTAAGCGATACGGTGTAATGGCAACTAAGCTATTCCTGGCAAGGGTAGCACTCGGCTTGCTTCTTACCCTGTCAGTAGTCTTCACCCTATGGGCATACAGCATCATGGAAAAGGTAGGCTGGTGGCAAGGCGTACTAGTCCTAGCGCTTCTATCCGCCGCACTATGGGCTTTCAAGAACAGGATACTTGCTCTAGCGGAAACCTACGCCGGAGGACTTATCCGAATCCCCAACCGCATCCTTGGCAATGTTGGAACATTTGGTAAGCGCATGACCGGAATCGGTACAGCATCTATGGTATCTGGCCTATCAGCAAAACAGGCAGGTGGCTCATTCTTCAAGGGTGCACACAACGCCGGTTCTGACAAGATGCGAGACGCACTGAACAGTACACGTGCTGGACGAGCCGCCATGAGTGTTGCAGTGCGACCCGTCAAGACCATCCCTGATATTCTCAAGAAGCCAGAGGGTCACACAGCTAAGATTGACGAGCCTATCAAGATTCGTTGCGCATCATGCGGTAAGGTGTACAAGCATGGAGAAATCCGCATGTACACCAATGAGCAGAACGGCCTAATGTACTGCGACACCTGTAAGAAGCACGGACTAGTACCTAACGCGGACATCTTGAAGGCAGTCAAGACAAAGGCAGATGCAAGGCGCGGTAAGAAGCGACTCAAGCCAGCACGCGACACCTACGTAAACATGGCACTCAAGAAGCCGGAGCTACAAAAGGAAGCCGTGAAAGATGAAGCGTCAGCCTATGCCGCATACAATACCCTAATGGTTGCAGTCGCAGACACCCTATCAAGGCAAGACCGAACCGTTAAAGACCACATGCAACCCGCCGTGGTCAGCTACGAGCTACCAGAACAGCTCAAAAAGTACTTTAACGTGGAAGCCTACAACATGGTTCGCGACGCAGACGACATGGAAAAAATGCGCAGGCACTGGGGACAAGCAATCCACCGATTCATCCTCGAAGAGTTCGGCTACACAATCAACCGAACCCCCGAAGAAACAATCAACGACATGCGCCGCAACAGCGACGGATACAGTGCATGGTGGGATTTAGACCCGAACGCCAAACGCGAGAAAGAAGAAGACAAGAAGCAGGACGAGAAAGAAGACCAAGAAGAAGCTGAAAAGCCGAAGAAGCGCCGCCTATGGCGCAGGAAAAATAAAGAAGAAAACGCCTAGTCCCCAAACAACTACCAAACGTGTATAATAGTAAGGTACATGTACAACCCAATACTCAAGGAGAAACCCTAGTATGGCTACAGCAGAGCTAACCGTGACCGGCTACGCATCAGGCGACCCGGAAATCACCAGCACCAAGAGCGGCATCCCCAAGGCGACCATCGTTGTCCCCTATACCCCGCAGAAGTGGAACGCAGAAACTAAGCGGTGGGAAGACACCGGAGCTACCGTATGGTACCGTGCCGTGTTCTGGCGAGAAAACGCAAACGCTATCGCAAACCTCGGAATCCACAAGGGGTCATCGGTCACCCTCGTTGGCACCCCGTCCGTTGAGGCGTACATCGACAAGGAAGGCAACCCCGCCGCAAGTGTCCAGCTGAACAACGCGAAGGTATTCGTAGACCACACACCCCGCCGTTCATCAGGCAACAAGGGTAACAACAATGGTGGAGGTCAGCAGTACCAGCAGAACGCCCCCCAGCAGGGCTACCAGCAGGGTGCACCTCAGCAGGGCTGGGGTCAGCAAGGTTACCAGCAGAACGCCCCCCAGCAAGGTTGGGGACAGCAGGGCGCACCCCAGCAGGCGGCATGGGGTAACGACAACACCCCGCCGTTCTAAAATAGAATACTAAAATAAGCTAACCCCCGGTCATATACAGCCGGGGGTTAGCTATATTCACCGTATGGGAATATATACAGTACCGGCTATTTTCCTTGCTCTATACTTGCTACTAACGCCTACAGTATCTTTCATACTGAAGCGGATAGACAAGTCACGAGAGGTAAAACACCTTGAACAGAGCAAGTCACTACCAGCCGCCAAACGCAAACCTTATGAACCTATACGTGGAAAGTGGAAGAAACACCTTAAATTTACAAAGCAAGACAAAAGGCACGTAGCCTTCAAGCTACCAACAATCCCGCCCTGGCTGAAAAACCTACTAGCAAACGGAGAAGAAAAACCAGAGGCAGAGGAAGAGGTACAGGAAGAAACAAACGGAACATTTGAGCTACCCCGCGTATCACGCCGTGGGGTTATCTTCGTTATATGGCTAACCGGTGCCGCCCTCGCCTTCGTAGCGCCACTACTCAAAAACTACCTACTAGAACTAGTGGCACTAGGCGTATGGGCTCTATATATGGCAGTGGCTCTACTGTCCGCACGCTGGATGCTGAAAGAGCGAGCAAAGGTAGACCGTAAACTTATAGTCACCTGTAGCAACTACCTCAAGATACCCAAAGAAGAAGCCCCCGGCTCATACGTCGTAGACGAATGGGACTCAGAAACAGGTATCGAACCCGTACACATCACCTTCACCCTGTCCGAAGACCACCCACACACCGGCAACCTACACGAAACAGCCCTCGACTACATGAACGCCGTCCTCACAAACGTGCGAACATATGTTGAAGACAACACTGGCGAAGGGCGCGGCTTCGACCTAGTAAATCATGTATTTAAGGTTCGCGCTAAACCGCCCATGCCGACCATTGCAACATTCAACCCGCACTACATCTTCGCTGAAGGCGTGGAACCCGGCGCATTTGCTATCGGTCTAGGCAACGAAGGTGGTATGGAAGTCCCTGTTGAAGAAGGGTCAGACAAGACCGTTGTCGTTATCTATGTGAACGTGTCAGGTGAAGCTGAAAGCTACGCTAAAGAACACGGTAAAGTAATGGTTGCACCCCCAACCCCGATGGTTCTCATTATGGGGCCGACCGGTTCAGGTAAAGCCCAGGACATTACCGAACCCATCCGCCGCCGCCGCTTCTACACCCGCTACAACGGCGAAGAATACGCCGTGAAAGGAATCCCCTATGACGAAAACCACCCGAAAGATTTTGAATCCCTCCGGGTATAGGGGTGAACCTCGCCCAAAAGTCAAACCAGGAACCACATTCCAAACCAAAGGGCGAACACTAAAAATTGCCCCCAATAAAGTAGAAGCACCCAAGAAGAGGGGGTGCCACATTCCAGGGCACCCCCTCGACCTAGACCTACGAATCAACACCGGCTACCGTGCGCCAACCATGTTTGGTATCGACCTTATGGCATCGACCCACACGGTAACCAGCCGCTTCACACCAAGCCTAGACCAACACGCTGGCATATTCTGGAACGGCTCAGAAGAAGAACTCCATGAAATCGTAGAGAACATCGTAAGCAACCCTATAACCCGCAACCACGCGGCAACATGGGAAGCGCCTGCCCGAATCATCGACCTAACCCCCAACGGCGACTTCACGGAGCATAACTTTGCAGAAAAGGTCATCACCAAATCCTACTATTCACACCAGCCAGGCGAAGAACTAGAAGTCATCGACTACCTATATGACGTTCTTACCGAAATCAAACGCAGGTGCGAATCAGCTAAAGTAACCTCACCACCCAGCAAACACTACGACCTCATCATCTTATGGGTAACAGCAGAACAAGCCGAACACCTAGCAGAGCAACGAACAGAAAAACTGAACACCCTACTAGAAGAAGGTGGAACCTACCATATCCCCCTAATCTTCTTCGTAATGGGCGACCCATTAGAAGCAGACACCTTCACAAAAATGCTCACCAAAGCACTATTCTTGGGTGAACGCAACAAAGAATACATCTACGAAACACTCAACGAATACAGCCTAGAAACCACCGGCAAACCCATCAAAGTCTACGAAACCCTAGCGCACCGATACCCACTAGGATACGAGCCCATATGGAAAGAACGCCAAGGCAAATTTACACTAGCCACCCTGTATACGCTCAAGAGCCACGGTATGTCACTCAAAGGCGTACAGAAAGCCGAAGCCCAAGCCCACAACAAGACCGTATGGAACGACTTCCTATCATCCCTACCAAGCGTCGAACAGTAGTAACACCCAAAGGAACACGCAACATGACAAACCAAGAAACAGAAACCGTAGAAACCGAAGATACTACACCAGTCATCGACTTCAACGACCTACCCCACGACGGAACACAAGAAATCTACAGTGTCACCGAAGTCGTCACAATTGGTGACCTCACAGAATACGACTGGGTATTTGACGAGAACATGCTTCCCCAACCCATCAAGCAAATCTACGATACGCACATCCCAGCCGAACAGTACAAGTTCAAAATTAACAAGACGGAGGCCAACGGGAAAGAGGTTGTAAGCTCTTACGGCGGAACGCACCTCATCAAGTTCGCCACCGAAGCAGACCGAAACCTATTCCACACCCGCGTCCAATTCGTCCGCAAAACACTCAAAAAGCTCAGCAAGAAATCCATCAAAGAACTAGAACGCATTGCCGCCGACAAAGAATGGAAATACCAGCCATGCACCGGGCAAAGCCTCTTCATGGAAATCTCACCCCACACATGGCCAACACTATACTGGGACGGTGAAACAGACCACGAAGATGCCTCAAACCTGCGCGACGTAATCAACCGCGTACTCGAAGCAATCGGCCCCATCACCGAAGACACCAAAAACTACATCGATTACATGGAAAGGTTCTACCCCGATAGTAACGAAGCAGGCGAAGACCTCCTAGAGAACAAGAAAACCGCTGTAGAACTCGGATACGACCCACACATCGCGGCACAGCAACTACTAATCATGCTCAAGCCCCGCAAATACGCCAAGAAATACTTGGACATGAAACTACCCCCCTGGTGGTGGAACAACCCATCAAAATACAAGTACGCCGGAATTGAGATAGGACACGTCAAAACAGTAGGCGAAATCGCGGAAGCAGTAGCACGAGGCTACATGACCTTTGAAGAGCTAGAGCTCCCAGGTGTAACTCTTGAGAAGAGTAGCGAACTAACTCCTACAACTGATATTCTAGATAAGCAAGAAAAAGAAGAGCCACAAGAATAAAGTCGTGGACAAGCAGAAAGGTCACAGATTGACTGCTACAGAATCCAAGCGCCAACACATCGAACTTCAACAGTGGGCAGTTGGAGTAGCCCTCGCAGACCCCGAAGAGCAAATCCCCGCCTTCCTTGCAAAAGTGCATCCTAAAGCTATCACAGAGCCCACCCTAACCCCCGTGGTTAAAGGCATCAAAGCTATCATGGACGACACAAACCGTCCACCCACAGGGAAAGACGTTGCACTATGGCTCCAAGCCCACGACACCCCCGGCCTAATCACAGCCGGGGGTGAACAGGGCATCTCCAACCTTGTAGAAGCAGGTGAAGAGGCTATCTTCAGCATCAACAACGTTGGAACACTCTACGACGCACTAAACGCCGCCGCCTACCATGCAGAGCTAGAAGCTCTCACAAGCGCCTTCTATAACCAAGTACGTCAAACACCCCCTAGTGAGCTAGACAAGTTCGCAAACAAGGCGTTAAACGACCTCAAGAGCCTTAAGGCATCATTCGCTACAGATGTGAGTGAATATGTTCACAGTGCATCTGAAATCATTGACGAAATCGACCAAGAGCTAGAAGACGCACGCAACGGTAAAGGCACGGTAGGCATCCCCCTAAATAACTTCCCGCGCCTCAGTGACTACATAGGTGGTCTACGCCCTGGCAACCTAACTATCATTGCCGCCCGCCCAGGCAAAGGTAAAACAACCTTTTGTAGTAACATTGTTGCGCCACTCAGTGAAGCAGGACTCAGTACACTCTTCTTCTCAATCGAGATGAAGAAGACTGAAATCATGAAGAACATTATCGCTTGCCGATACGGTCTACCCTCACGTGACTTCAACAGTGAATACGGTCTACCTCCTGAGAAGCAAGCCGCTTACGACCAGTTCAAAGAAAGCATTAGGCATTGGAAGCTTAACGTTGCAGAAAAGGGCGGTATCGACATTGAAGAAGTACGACAGCTTGCCCGCCGCCAAGCAGAATCAGAAGAAGGTCTAGATGTTATCATCGTAGACTACATTCAGATTGTTAAGACCGACGACCCCAAGGCGCACACAGGTGACCAGGAAAAACTCGCATACGTCACATACGAGCTGAAATACCTGGCACTAGAACTGGACGTGCCTATCGTCGCAACATGTCAGCTGAACCGCGCTAACACCAACGAGAAAGACCTACCTCCTACACCGTCAAGTATCCGTGGTTCAGATGCCATTCTACAGGCGGCAAGTCACGTTATCGCACTACACCGTGACGACGACGAAGACCCACATGTGACTCAAGCAATTATCCTAAAGAACCGTAACGGCCCATCCAATATCACTATCCATATTGATACGGCACTAAACATCTGCTTCTTCGCTGAAGACATGAACGAAACCATTACTCAGTTCAAGGGTGGTGGCGCTAGTACCCAAGAGCCGCCGCAATCCAGCTACCAGCTACGACCCGGAAGTTTCTAAGTAAATGCTAATACCAGGAATCGACTACGTACCACTAGCAGGGCTAGACACCCCAGGGCTTTATGACCCCAACATCAAGACTAAAGAGTTCATGTCCGTCTACGTGAATCACGTAAAGCCACACAGTACCTACCGTAACTACTTCAATCGGTACGACCACGGGCGCATCTACCGAACAGTTAAGACACTATTCAAAGAGTACGTCCTGAATCGAAAGTTGCTGACACCAGCAGATTTTTCAGTTATCCTAGAAGAAGTGTATAAATCAGAAATGATACTAACTCCCGGCACCTTCGCCGCCCACTACAAAGGGCACAAGTCAAAAGATGAGAGGATACAACCCTAATGGGTGAAAAGAACCCCGGTACAAGCAAGCGACTACAGGCACTAGCCAGCACCCTCGAAGCAGTAGCCGCAAAAACAGAGCCCACAACAGCAGGTAAGCCAGCGGGAATCATTAGGCACAACACTATTGACCCCGCGAAACTGCAAGCGACCATCAATGAGATGCGCGCTAAAGGTGCCGCACAAATCAGCTTGAACGAAGCGGAGCTCATCAAGGAAACCACCCGCACCTTCGAGGAAAAAATCATCCCCAAGCTTTACCGGGGTAAAGTATCCCTACCAGACCTGGCACGTAACTCATCACGCAACATTGCGGAAATGGCTAACAATATCAAGTCTATCTTGGATACAGACCCGAACGAGCCGCAACCCCTATTCATCCACTCACCAGACATTATGGTAGACGCTAACCTACACGCCTGGGGTGCAGTCATGTGCTACGTGGCGCGCGGAATCCTCAACGACAAGAAGTTCCTGAAAGTTAATGAAAGTGAACTCCTCGCCAAGAACCGCGCAGGGTACATCGAAACACAAAAGAATGTGGCACTAGCTGAACAAGAGGCTAAAGTAGTCCTATTCAGCGCTTCCGACGTGGACACATACACCCAAACCGAAGCCACAACCCTAGCAACACTATTCAAAGGGTGGGCTGAGGAACAAGTGGCAATCATCATCGTTTCACCCCGCCCGTTCAACCTATGGCTAAAACGTCTACCCCGAGACGTGCAACCAATCCTCAACACCCTATACATGGGACACGTAGTTGAACCAGCAACACCCCAAACAGGTACAATGGAACAGAGCGGACTGAATCACTCAGTCCTCAACATCCTCCAATAACCCAAATGACAGGAACAACACGACAATGACATCCGAACAGACTATCCGAATCACAGCGACCATCGAATCGTTCGACACCGCCCTGAAATGGGTGCTCGACGCTAAGCCCGACACCATTACCGTAACCATCGACCCGGACACCAACACCGCATCTCTAAGGCACACAAGCAAGATGGGTTCGCCCGTGCCCGGATACCACGAACACCCCATCACACCTGAAACCATCACAGGCGACAGGAAAGTATCAGCACACCTCGCAGACCCGAACCAGCTACGCCAGGCACTCAAGCTGGCATCATTCACCGCCGAAATGTGCACCTTGTCAATCACCCTAAACGGCAACGAGGTACGCGAAGCAGTAGTGACCGCCGGTGTACACAACACCTTCAGGCTAAGCACCTCAACACTAGCCCGCAACCCCCGCCCTGTAACCGCCAATGTTGGCTCCCTACCTACCTATGGTCTAGCCCAGGGAATTAAGGTAGCCCGCTCCGTCAATAACGGCGACGACCAGAACAGCCTCTATGTCATCTTTAAGCTTAATGATGAGAATGAGCTTGAGGTCATGGCATCCACCAGCGCTGGTAGGGTTGCTGTGCTAATGTACAAGACCCCGTTCACCCCGCCCCTAGTTCTCGACGCACACGAGGCAAGCAAGATGGAAATCATCAAGGCAGGCGTGAGTATCCTACCGGAAACCAAGAACTTCAAGGGCGAAACCGTGGAAGTTCTAGTATCTGAACAGTATCTCGGGTTCCGTGACAGTGAAACCGGCGCAATTGCACTATATGAGAACCGCAACGTACCCCAGCAGTTCATCCAGTCATTCCGCACCTTCATCCTGGACAAGCGAGGATACGAGTTTGAACAGAACGCAGAGGTAGATGTTGCTAACCTGAAGTTGGCACTACAGGCTATGCACTCCGCTGACAAGGAAGCAACAGAAACCTCTATCATCTTTGACCAAAGCTCAAACATGCAGGTCAAGCTGGGTGAATGGGTGGTAGACCTACCCGTGAATGATGAAGGAATCACAACCCCATTCACCGCAAAAGTCCAGTACGTGCCGCTAAGCCTGTTCGCAACAGCGCACATTGCACCCAAGTGTACCGTATCTTTCCTGCCCGAAGGTAAAGAAGGCGGCGAGCGCCTACTGATGACACACCGTAGCTCCAACGAAGCATCAACTCTATTCGTGGTTACAAGTTGCTCCACAGTAACTACTAACTAGGAAAAGATAGCCCCATAAGAAGCATGAACAGCCAATACATCTACATGTTGCCAACAATGCTCCTTATGGGGCTTTTCCTTGTCGCAAACGCAACAGGCGCACCCGACTGGGTTAAACCCCGCCGAAAAGCGCACTGGGTATGGTTGCGGATACATGCCATTGCCCTAATTCCAGCTATCGCCGTAGCAACAGCCCTAGCGCACCACCCCTGGTACGAAGACAACATTGTTGCCCGAACCGGTGCCGCCTTCCTCGCATACACGTTCATATGGGCAACCCAAACCGATATTTCCTACCGAAAAGCAAGCGGAACACACCTCATGCAAGGGTGGGTAGTATACCTCATCGTAGCCGCTATCACGCAAGACATAATGACTGTCACACTGTCCATAAGTGCACTAGTGCTAGGCGGAATCATTCGTCACTGGTGGGCATCAGACGCAACCCTGACAGTTGTAGCACTAAGCTACGTTGCCCCTATCGCGGTATCGCACCCCATCGTTGGGCTAGTAAACTTCGTTGCCCTAGCACTAATTCTCATCGCCTACACCGTAGCTAAAATCTACAAAAAACAGCATAAGCACCTGAAAATCCCGCTTGCACCCATACTACTCACACCCTTCACCCTAGTGCCGCTACTAGCGCTATTGCCCGTCGCTATAGCATAGAATAAGACCCACAGATAAATAAGATAGGAAAACATGAGTACCGAAGTCGAGATTGTAGACCCAGGAACAAGCACCCCCGCCCCGGTGAAGATTGAAGCCGAAGAAGAAACTTTGACGGTAGAAGACGCTAATAAAATCACGGAAGCTATTAGCCACACTACCGGTGCCCTTTGGTCACTTCTATACACGGCACACAGCCGGAAAGCGCACCTTGCCCTCGGGTATAAGACCTGGAACGAGTATATTGACGAAAAATTCGGTATTTCCCGCTCAGCCGCACACGCCCTAGTAACCCAAGGTGCCGTAATCGAAACCCTAACATCTGTGGCACCCGAAGGCACTAAGCTACACTTCACCCAAGCACAGGCACGCGCCGTTAAGAAGTCACTAGATGCTGTGGCTTCAATCGCCGCTGAACGCACCGTAGGTAAGACCCCTGAAGAAGCCCAAGAAATCATTAACGAAATCGTGGCAGAGCGCGAAGAGCAAGATAAAGCCGATAGGGAAGCACTCAAGGCTAAGCGTGAAGCAGAACGACAGAAAAAGCTCGAAGCCGAACGTGAAATGTATGAAGCGGTAGCAACCCAAATCATCAACCAAGCCGCACAAGAAGCAGGGTACAGCCTAACAGGTGAAGATGCAGGTCAAGCAGGGGAGTACAGCCTAACAGCGGACACGGAAGAATCAGACATCTCAACCGCCGAAGTTGCCGATAACCCTGAGCCTAAAGAGCCGCAATCAGAGACTAACCGTAAGGCAATCGCACTGCGCGGACTATACACCGCCATTGGGCATGTTAGCGCAATCCCAGAACCTCAAGAAGCGCTCAGCATCATTCCGCAAGAGCGAATCAGTAAGACCCACAGTGAACTTTCCGAGATGGAACAGAAAATCCATGACATTATCGTTGCGCTAGAAGACAAATACGGTAAGAGTATCCTTACTCGAACCATGACCAGCTAATTACGAAAGGCACCAAAGACCTATGCCCCGTGCAAAACTTGCAGGCGGAATCAGTGGAAAAGCTTCACGCCTAGCCCGACTAGGTAACACCCTCGCACAGAACGCTGAAAGTGACGAAGTAACCACCGAAACACCTATCACCACCCCCGAGACGACACTCTACCAAGAGCCAGAAATCCATGAAGACACCCTAGCTCAAGAAGAGAACAGTATTACTACCGAGCAGGAAACCCTGGAACCTGTAGAGGCTATCGCGGATACAGAAGACAACCAAGAAACCCTGTATGATACTGAAACGGAAGAAGTAGAAGAGACACAGGAAGAGTACACCGAAGAAGAAGCAGGCGAAGACGAACCGGAAGATGAAGACTACGACAATATAGAAGACGAACCGGAAGAGCAAGAAGTTACACCCACCTACGGGTACTACCAAGAAGACACAGAAGAAGAAACTGGTAGTGACTACATGCCAAATGCCGAGGAATCCGCCGTTGAGGTTGAAGACCAGGACGAGATGAACACCATTGACGAACAGGCAACCGAGACAGTAGAACCTGCCAAGGAAGCCCCCAAGGTGAACATTACCCTAGATGCCCTAACACAGGTTAAGCTCACCATCGCACTAGTCGAAATCCTCAGCACCCTTGAGTCAGCTGACCTTGAAGGCATAAATATTCTACTAGGCAACCCTACAAGCACCGAACTAGCAGAAACAGTTACCGCAATCGTCTCAGACCCCGCAGGTACAGAAACACTACTAGAAACCGTTGCACCCCTTGCAGAGATTGACCGAGAAGATACAGTCCTAGCCGCCGTCAAATACTACGCCCTACTCATCAACGAGTACGACGAATCAACACAGCGGAACCTGGCAACCATCCTACTAGATGAAGCACCCGAAGATGCGACACTAGCTCTCGAAAGCCTAGCCGTAGCACTCGCCAAGGCACCTGCATCCATCTTTGACGTAGCAACCCAAATCAGGGGCGCACTACAAGTCATCTAACATATAATTAAACAGTTAATATTCACATTAGGTGGAGCACTCACTAAGAGTTGTTCCACCTAATGTGTTATCATTGAGTGTGAAACTATTTTGCAAGTAACGAGAAAGGTGAAGCATGGGAGCTCTGGAGTTCGCAAGCAATGAATACAGCACCAACCTACAAACCACCATTAACCCTGAATCTGTACGCCCCTATGACATTGTAGTGGGCGCATCAAACACGCAACTCCATCTAACAGCCACCACCTACACCAACGTCACCGGCGGCGACACCCTACGCACCCTATACATGCGAGCACAGGAAACCGGTGGTTGCACCTTTACACAAGATGCAACAGGTAAGCTTGTGACTGTCTCAATTGACGCAAACAACCTAGAAGCAACCCATATGGTAGCCGAACTTCTAGCCGCAACCGCAAGTTCAACCCGAATCGTAGGTGACACCCAGGCCTTCTATGACAGTATGCCCTGGAAAGCAGTCGCATACTACAACCCGACAACCGGTGAAAAAGGCGACGCATCACACATTACTGTCGCGTCACTGAACCCCTGGGGAATCAACGAGGTAACTTTCAAGTACCTCCGCAACCTTGGAGGCTGGAAGACCAAGGAAAGCAAGAACGTATGGCGTGTACCTGCAAACAAAATTATCAAGCTCATTCAGAGTAACCAGGCGGGAGAGCGTGGTATCGCAATTACCCGCTCCATTGCTGAGCTTATGGTTGGTAACATTGACTTTGACGGCAAAATCCTTAGCCTACAGGAAACCCCTGTTAAGGCGCTAAACTTCGCTAAGTATGACACGCGACCCCGAAACTCAAAGCGAGAAAAGGGTAAGACTCTAACCGAATCGCTCACCAAATCAGGTTACGGTTCGGTGTTTGATGTTCTCTATAACCGCCCTAACCGGTACCTCGACCTGTCTAACCCTGCTACTAACCTTTATGGTCTAATGATTGGTGATAACGCCTACATTACCGGCAAGATTAACAGTTGGACGACCATGAATAGCGGTAAGGGTGCATACTGCCATGTGCAAACCGCTGACACTGAAGTCCTAGTGACTTTCTGGGGGCCTAGTCAGTGGCGAGAAACTAAATACCCCGCCGGTACTAACGTGCTAATTGGTGGCAAGGTCAGCTATTACAAATCAATTGCGCTCACCGGCGACTTCATCGACACACTAGATGTAGCAGATACCAGTAACCCGTATGTGCCCATCTATGCGCAGTCACCTTCTCGCGGAATCACTACAGACCTTATCTCGAACCTACTTCGTGAAGCTCTAACGCGCCTAAACGTAGAAGGTAACCAGGGGCTAGAGCAAGAAGAATACTGGGCTGTGGACACCCTACCCGAAGGTATCCACACCATCAAAGATGCACTACAGCTACTTCACTTCCCCCAAAAGGAAGAGGACATCCGCACAGCAATTGAGTCTCTAGCATGGTATGAGCTTGTACGCCTCCAAGTAATCATCCAAGGTGCCCAAAAGAAGAGTGACATCTCGCAAGGTATCGAGAATGGCGGTTCACCTGATGGGTATGTTCAGCATGTCATCAACAACCTGCCCTACAGTCTTACCGGCGACCAGCAGGCGGCACTTAAAATCATTCAGGAGCGCATGGCGGACAATAAGCCAATGGACGCTCTACTATCAGCTGATGTTGGCTCAGGTAAAACCATCGTCCAGATTCTAGCCGCCCTCAACGCGGTAGATTCGGGTCGTCAAGCTGTTATTGTTGCACCCACGGACATTCTTGCTAAGCAGATTCATAAAGCCGCTACAGTGGCTCTGGAAGGCGTAGAAGACCTAGAAGCCGTCTACTTGTCTGGCTCCATGAAAGCCGCTGATAAAAAGAAGGTGTTCAAGGGTCTGAAAGAAGGCGACATCCGCCTCGTTGTTGGCACTCATACGGTACTAACAGCACCAGATTTTGATAATCTAGGCTTCGTATGCTTTGACGAACAGCAAAAGTTCGGTGTGGAGCAAAGGGAACGACTAACCATTGCACGCAAAGACGGAACTATCCCTGATTTCCTGACCGCAACCGCAACCCCTACACCTCGAACCGTAGCTCAAATGGCATACGGTCAAGTCGAGTTCATCCAAATCAAGGAAAAGCCCGCCGGTCGAAAGCCAGTAGAAACAGAATGGGTACCCGCAAAACACAGCGACATTCTCAACGACATTGTTCACCCCATGTGGTGCGACCTAAACAGTGAGATTGCCGCCGGGCACCAAGCCTTCATCATTGCACCCAGGGTGGAAGAAACCTCAGACGCGCCTAGCGTAACCGAGCTAAACAACGAACTGAAAACGGTTCTACCCACCGCACGTATCGGAGTAGTGCACGGCAAAATGAAAGTAGCCGAACAAGAAGAAGTAATGAACAGCTTCCGCAACGGCGAACTAGACGTAATCATCGCCTCAACCATCATTGAGGTTGGTGTGGACGTGCCAGGCGCAACCCGTATCGTAATCATGGGTGCTGAACGACTCGGAGCTTCAAGCCTGCACCAGCTACGCGGACGAGTAGGACGAAATGACCTGCCCTCCAAATGTTGGCTAGTAACCCCCGCAGAAAGCAAAAGCGCACAAGCCCGCATGAACGCGCTAGTCGAACACAGCGACGGTTTCGCTATTGCAGAAGCAGACACGGTTACACGCGGAGAAGGTGACATCCTCACACAAAGCCAGCACGGAACTAACAAAAACAGGTTCCTGCGACTCAACGAGCACCGACACCTAATCCCAAGCGCCATAGAATCAGCAACACGCATCCTAGCTAACCCCACACACGGCAAACTAGCACTGCAAGACGCTGAAAAATTCTTCGACAACTCAAACGACCTAGCGTAAGGAACGTAAGCAACATGGGGAAAGCCCTAGACACACTCATGATACCCATAGAGTACGTGATTCAAAACGCACGCGACCGTGGACGAACACACATCAGGCGAATCATGATAGCGTGGAATACACGCAACAAGAAACAAATCGCAATATGGGTAGGAACCCTACTGTTCGGCATAACCACAGGTGTACTACTCGACATCTACCTTTCACATGCACTATGGGCAAACATCCTGCGAGCCCTAGTATCAGGTATACCCCTAATCTACTCGACCGCAACCCTGTGCTACCTCATCTCATACATAATAGGGGAAACCCTAACAGAGAAAACCGAGGGCGAATGGGTGCCCCTCAAAGAGCGGAACTGGGCAAGCTTCAAAGCCCGTGTAGCAGTAGTAGCGGCAACCGCCACACTCTTGTGTACAATGTGCATCTTCATTCCCGAAGGAACGCACCTATGGTCAGTCATCAACTCATGTAGCCTCGGCTTCACCCTAGCCCTATGCACGTTCCTACTCACAACAGAAGACGAACAGGACGCTAAAGCATTTGGTGTACGTGACCAGCGCACACAAGAAATTGACGCGGCTCTAGAAGAGTTCAAAGAAAACGTCGAGAAACGCAACGCAAAAGCCAAAGAGCAGGCAGAACGTCGCCGTGCGGCAAGGCGCGAAAGGTTCTTCGGACGTTCCAAAGAGAAAGTGGAACAACCCGAAGAAGTAAACGAATAAACCAAGTAAACAGTAATGCCGGGAACCCTATAAACACGGGGCTCCCGGCATTGCTATACCCACTATATATGTAATCTCACCCCTAAACTTTACAAGGACTATAAAACATGGCACCACACGACGAGCAATGCTGGATACACCGACTTATGCGAACACAAGGCGAGTGTGACGACGCACTCATGGGGCCAGCTCATGCCGCAACCGGTGTAGCCGCGTTCCTAGCCGTACTAGCATTTGGTGCAAGCTTCACAGCTTACTTCGTTACCAACTCACCGACTGTGGGAATATTTGCACTTTCACTACTAGCTTTCGTAGCAGGTGCCCTAATCCCCGACTTCGATAACACCTCATCCACCGCAAAGTCAGCAATGGGTATCTTTGGTGAACCAATCACAGTACTATTCCGTGAAAGCTCACGCCTAGTACAAACAATCCACACCAAAGCAGACGCTAAATCCCGCGCCAAATCACACGACTACCTACACCGTGGATTCTGGCACTCACTCATGGGAGCTGTAGCACTAGCACTTGTCGTGAACCTAGCCACCAGTAACCCTATTGTGACCGCCTTTAAGCTACCACTAGGATTTATTGGTATCCATAATCTAGGCGCACTTATTGCCGCCATTATCTGCCTAGCCGCCATGCACATCGCCCTATCAGGTCTAAACATTGGCGCACTCAAGGGCGGTAAGCACCTCAACTCAATGGTAACCTTCATTGTTTCCCTAGTAATCACAGGTGCCCTATTCGCCTCAATTCCAGCCGGACAGTACACCTGGATTGGGTACAGCATGGGCGCAGGTGCGGTAGTCCACATCATCGGTGACATGTTCACCAAGTCCGGTGTACCCCTCCTCGCACCTATCGTGCCACGAAAAGGTAAACTGTGGTACACCTACAGGGTAGCAACCTACGACGCGAAAAGCCCCTCACTTAACTCAGGTGTGCTATGGCTCAGCATAGGAATTAGTGTCCTATCACTCCTGATTCTTCTACCTCGAATCTTTGGGCACTAACACAGAAACCGGACAGACTGAAGGAAAATAACCATGACCCCAGTAATCTTCGTACTAGTCATACTGCTACTAGCTCTAGTGGGTGCCCTCTACTACGCATGGAAAGCACTAAACATGCTTTCAGATATTCTAGCGAAACGTGAAGAAGCAACAGCTGAAATTGTGACCATCATAAACCAGATGAACCACAAGAAGTACGCCGCCTACGGTGCGGTAGGAATCCCATTCAAGAGCACCGCCTGGGATAGCGTCGCAACGATTACCCAGACAGGAACCGGAGGTAGTGACACCACCGCTGAACATCAATTCACGCAACACGTTACCCGAATCATTAAAGAAACCCTATGGAACGGCGATACGGAAGTAAGCATTGATGCACGCCGCGAATACGACAGGTGGTACGAAACAGAAATCGCACCTCTCATCACCCAGCTAGTAGAAGCCTCCAATAAGTACAACAACATCAACAAGACAATCAGCCACAACCGCTTCTTGGACGCACTAATCACCAGGAAATACGAGGCAACCATCAATGAAGACTAAAGTAACCCGCAAGAACAAGACAGCCACCCCTAAAGGAACCAAGCGGAAGACCCAAACCAAAAAAGGGCACGACATCGCCTACTATAAAGATGCTGTAGCCCCCGAGGAACTTGAAGAGTACCTAGAATCAGGGCGATACCTACTATTCAAAGACATGCCGCGCCGTGCACAAAAACGCGCCGTAGCACAGTTCAAAAAGAAGCAAGCCCTGAACAGTAAATCGGTCAAGATGATGTTCGACCACCTCAAATACGGCTCACCCGTCCTCTACGACACGCAAGAAGAAACACTGACACTACCAATCAGCAAGCCAGGACTAGACGGCGAAGGCCACTCAAACATCAACATCAGCACCGACCTCGTAAGCCCCGGAGCACTTGAAGCCGCCGCCGCAATCTACCTACCAGGACTACGCAAAGTCATGACCAAGGCAGAAATCGAAAAAGCCCGCGCCGTAGAAAAAGAACGACAAAAGGCAGAACTACTCGAAGACGGCGACGCAATCGACCAAGCCCTACTCGAAGAATGGTTCAAAATGGAACAAGCAAGTGACTACGTGCCACCCACTAAGCCAGAATTTGAAGGACAACGACTCCTCAGCAAAGAAGAAGTACTCGCCGCCGTTAAGAAAGGTAAAGCTGACGGCGAACGAGTATCCGGCTACCGTAAGGAATGGGATAAGTAAACATGGAAGACTTCAAGAACGCAATCATATTCTTCAGCCTACTAGCCGGAGCGTACTTCTTCTTCACCGGCACTGAGATAGGACAAGACATTGTAGTCAATGTACTTCACTGGTTCCACGAACACCCAATCTTCAACGATTAATGATACGATAGTAATCGTACAATAAAATCTAAGAAGAACGGACACCAAAACCGATGAGTAACAGCTACGCAATGGCAGATTACGAGGCACCAGTATATGTACCATTCAACAGGAACCACACCTGGAACACCGCCGCCGGACACGTATCCTCATGCCTCTACACCTACAATGACCTGCAACACAAGGTCTACGAGGTACTACCGGAAGCAGAGCGGGAAGTAAGCCTGTTCCCCCATGCGACAGTAGCATACATGACGGAAAAGTTCGTTACCCTAGTGAACGACATTCAGCTACACTACCAGTTCTACGTAAACCGCATGACCTACATTTACATGACCGAACCCCAGCTTAGGGGACTCAAAAATGCTGGAAGTAGCATGAGGGTACAAGCAGTAGCGCGCCAAGCACAAGAACAATTCCACCCACTAACCTACGACATTATCGAAAGTCACCACAAGGCAGGCGATACGGCAACCATTGACGCATGGGTGGAAGAAGTTAAGCAGACCGCAACAAAGATGCTCATCGACATTGCCGAGGTGTTCTTCAAGACAGCAAGCGAACTACCCACCCCACCCGAAGGGGCATACGCTGGAGAAGACACCCAAATCTTCCAAGAGCAATCAATTGAAAATAACTACAACGACAACGAATATGTAGAACCAGAATCCGTACCAAGCGACGTATTCTAAAAAACCCAAGGCGGCGGCCAAAGCTCAAGAAAACCAGCTTTGGCCGCCAACTAACTCCCCACCAACCCCAAAGGTAGAACCACATGACAGAAACACCACGCACCATAGAACTAGTACTAGACATCCCCACCTGCATCGTCTTCACAGCAAACAACGCCCTCAACCACCGCGTAAAAGCTAACCGAGTTAATGCCCTGCGAGGCCTCGCATCACACCACGCAACCCAGCACCTAAAGAAAAACCTAAACTTCAAACCCTTCAAACACTACACCGTACACTTCGAGGTGCTAGGACACAATAGGGGTACGCACCTAGACCCCAATAACTATGCCCCAACCCTCAAAGCACTCATCGACGGTGGAACCGGCAGGTGGTGGGCAGACGACGACGCAACACACCTAGTGCACTACTCATGTAGCTACGGAGGATACTACAAATCACCCAAAGAAGACCCCATCAAATACAGGCGGTTCCACATCACCATCACAGAATACGAACCAGGGCAACCCATAACACAAAACATCAACCCCATCCTAAAACCAATCGAACGACCAGACCTAGAAGACAAAGCTAAAGAATGGTCTTTCAACCCCGAAGAAGACCACGACCCAATACCCCTCACCGAAGAAGACAAAAAATATGACCCCAACAACGGGCTTAAAATGTACAAAAAACTAGTAGCCACCGAACTACGCAAAAAGACAACCCCAAAACCCGAAGCGGCGGCGGCACTAGCACCCAGCGAAATAGAAGAAAAGCCCCTCATAGAATTTTGCCCACCGCAAGACGGGGAAGAACCGCAAGAACCAGCAAATCTTGATTGGTAGAACCACCCCCCAGGCTATGTAATAAGAAGCTAAAAACAGTAACCCCGCAAACCTAGAAGGCAAAGGCAGACATGAGTAAAGACCCCACCGTTCTTAACGTTACCCAAGTATTCAGGCGTGAACAGCGCCTATGGGCTGTAGGTAAAGACGTTTCCCTCAAGCAAATTGGTGGTTCGGTAGCCTTCAGTACTCTAGGCATGTGGGGTGCCTGCTTCGGTGGTCTAACCCTCATCTTTGCCGGTATCCTATACATCTTCGTAGGTATGCCAGACCTACCCACCTCACTCATCGTAGGTGCAATACCCGGCGCTCTCATAGGTGCCGCCCTGACATGGTTCCTCAACACACCAAAAGAAATCTTCGGTGGTGAAACCCTATACGTATACCTCGTCGGATACTTCAAATGGAAACAAGAAGCCCGCATGTACCTAGACGGGTACGAGCAAGACCCGAATATCAACCAAATCTACCGTATCGACGCAGAAATCCAACTACCCCCAGCACCCAAGAAGACACAGTAAAAGGAACACCGCATGTCCACGTACAAACCAGACCAGCCCGTAGTAATCGGATACGCAAACAGCGTGCCAGCCTCAAAAACCCTATTCAGCCTACACTCAGCAAACAAAAGCAATAAAGCACCCATCACCCTAGTAACCGGAAACACCGGTAGCGGTAAAACCTACTGCATGTTGTGGCTAACCACCCTAGCCGCAATCCAAGGCGCAACCATCGTAGGTATCGACTGGAAAGGTGACCTACTGAAACTCGCAGGCGCAGAAGACATCACAGGTGTACCCGTGCGCCGCGCCAAAATCGACCCCACCGACCCTGAAAACATAGGAATCCTAGACCCATTCATCGTATTCAGTCACGGCGAAGACAAGAAGCAAATCGAATCCGACACCGTAACAGCTGTACTAGCAGTACTGCAAGCACTCCTACCAAACTCAGTGAACGACGACATCATCGTAGGACAAATCAGCAACACAGTACGAGACATCCTCAACTTCCACAATGACGAAAAATGCATGATAGCGTTCCTAGACGAACTGCAACGCACCGCATCGCTCATTGACGACCCGGTAGGTAGGAGTAAGCTATTCGGATTTGCTAAAGCCGCACGAAATGCACTCACAGCCGGTGCTGGAGAAATCCTAAGCGCCGAACCTGACAAGGGCGAACCTAAATACATTAAATTCCAGCCCGGCATCACCGTCATCGACCTATCCGACCTACACGAACTACCAAAGACAATTGACGAACTCAAAGACCCCAGCAAAGCCGTAGGTCAAGCAATCATGACCATGCTAACCCTGCTAATCCGTCAAAGCATGTTCCGCCTAGACGAATCAATCCGAAAAGTACTAGTCGTAGACGAAGCCTGGTCAATCATCACCAACCCCACCGGTGCCGCACTCATCGACACAACAGCACGCCTCGGGCGCTCCAAAAACCTAGCACTACTACTAGGAACACAGAACTACACCGACATCTTCAATGAACGCACCCGCCTAAACAAGGCCTTTGCAAGCACGCACTTCGCCTTCAATAACTCCGAAGACGACGCAATAGTAGCCGCAAACGCAATGCAAGTTAAAGGTGATGCCGCCGCCCAAGTCATCGAAGCAATAACAACACTACCCCAAGGGTGGTGCCTCATGCGAGACATCCGAGGCCGCCGAGGACAAGTCCGAATCGACATCTGGCTAGAAGAACTACCTGAAATATTCAACACCAACCCCCTAACCGACAACACATAACAACAGTTGAAAGGTACCCCAAAACACCATGCTACCACCCAACATCGTCTACATCAGCGGAAAAACCCAATATGATGCCCTCGAAAACCCAAACAGCCCACTAAACTCCGAAGCACGAGATGAAGTGGTAGACGCGGCATGGTATCGCGACATGATAGAAATCCTCATGCCGCCCATCGAACCTAAAAAAGGGCCACTAGAACCCTGGGTTGCAGAAACAATCTACCCCGTCATTGACGAAGAAGAAGAAGGCGCACCCCGCCGCTCAAAATTCCTCGGAATCTTCGCAACCCTAGAAGAGTTCGTAGAAGCCTTCACCGCAGACCCGCCCGAAATCCCAAACACCATCGACTGCTTCATCGTCCACTCAGACTACCTAGTAGAACTAATCGACGAAGTAACCGTCAAGGCCGGGCGAGACACCATCTACGGGTACCTACGCGACATCATGGAAACCACCCCACTATTCGTAGTGCAAGCCTCCGTGAACGCCGAACAGTTCAGCATGTACCAAGACGCAATGAACGAACTGTCTGATTACCTCATCAACGCACAAGTAGACCTCGGCGTGTACCCATACCCAATCGAATGGACAACATACGATAAAGAAAACCCCGAAGCGGAATGGGACTTCTACCCCGGTCACGTCATCGCCAACAACTTCTACAAGGCAATCCTAGAATACATCGACCGTGCACCCGAAAAAAACGACGCTTTCCTAGCCTTCCAAGGCCTACTAGTACACCGAACCGACACGGAACTAGCATCCATTCAAGGCGAAGTAAGCCCCGACGAGCAACACATCAACGGGTCACCCTACATCGGGCGCTGTGTCACCATCACCTCCAAAAAAGGTGGAACCGGCAAAACCACAACATCACTAGGACTAGCAAACGCCCTAGCAAAATACAGCCAAAAAGCCGTAGAAGAAGGACGCGCCAAAACACCGCTCAAAATCATCGTCATCGACCTCGACCTACAAGACGGACAAGTAGGATACGACACAGGCAACCAAGCCAAAACCGTAGTGGGCATCTTTGACGACTTCCGCTCAGAATACCGCGTACTAGGCGAAGACCCCGAAGAAGACTGGCGCATCATCAACGACAATATCAACCACAACACACGAGTAGGAGTAGACACACTACTAGCACCCGAGAACCCAACAGACCTCAATGACCTACGCCCACCCTTCTACCGCACCATCATCCAGGCAATCCGTGAACACTACGATATTGTCATCATCGACACATCTGTACTACTTAACGACCCCTACATGAAAGAGTGCGCCTACCCTCTAACCCACAAACTGTACTACGTGACCCAGCCGCACTTCAAGCCGCTAATCACCATGAAACGACAGTTTGTGTACGGTCTAGGGTCAGGGCGACACGGCGGAGGAATGGACCCGCGCCGCATTAGCGTATTCGTAAACGGTGTAGAAGACGAAGATACCGTCAAGGCAGGCTCAGCCGTATCACTCCCAGGGGTGCAAGACTACTGCGCCGCAGGAATTGAAGTGCTCACCGGCGTGCCATACCTACACAGGAAAGTGCTAGACGCAACCAACCCGCGCCTACCCGGAGGATTCGACTACCTACTAGAAAACGACGGATACCGTGAAGGTATGGAAGTGCTACTCTACGACATTATTAGGGGTACTGACTACCCGCTATTTGACGCGGAAACTAGTGAAGCTTTTGAAGCTGACTATCTCTAAAATCATTACAAAAAAATTAAGGCGGGAAGCGACCTGTATTAAACAAGTCACTTCCCGCCTTAATTTACTTTTCACACTAGAGGAACCGTTACCTCATCATCCCAAGCATTGCTAGGGGTAGTATTTCCCACCACAGCCGGTGGTTCAGGTATTAGCCAGCTGATAAACAGGCAAATAGCTGATATTACAAGTAGCAAAACGAAAATGGTTCCGCTACCATTCCAGAACTTAACATCACCCATTTGCCCTACCAAGAACCCTAGTAACAAAATTCCAGGCGCAAAGATGAATAGAATCAAAGTGCCAGCCATGCAAGACCAATACTTAACCTTACTTAGCATCTGATAACCAATATTCACCTAAAGCACCCCCCTGACGGATAAAGAAATATTCTACATGAGAATCATATCCGTAACTTTACAGGCGGTCTACACCACAAAGAAGGCTCAAAATGATAAACATTGCAATAAGTATGCCCACAAGGGTTTTAAGGGTTTCCCGGTTCCTGCCCGTTTCTTCGGTTTTGTTATCCTTGCAGATACCCGTGCTAACGGTATAAGACCCAATAACAGTAGTACACTTACTCGTAGGCATGGGAGCACTAGAAGGTGAGCTTGTGGTACTACTAGAAGAGGTAGGGGCTGGAGAATCTGTAACGCTAGATGTTACAGCTGGTTTCGCGGTAGCACCCCCGTTGTGGGCTTGTGAAAGCACGTGAAAACCGCCAGCAAAAAGCCCAGCAACAAGCAAAAATACACCCAAATAACCCAAACACATTAGAAGGAAACCGAGTATATCCTTGCGTTTTTGTTGCTTTTCTTCAGCTTTCCTGGCATCCTTGATGTCGTCAATCCACCCACGCTGTTTATTATCATAACCCAAAACACGGGCGGCACCAGCATACGGCGAGTCTTTTATACGTACCTGCGCATTATACTCTTTAGTGTAGATATTAGCCATAAGAGTTAGACCCCTTATCCTATTGACCCAGCAGAGCGTAGGCCGCTTGAGTCGCCGGTAGGCATCGAGGGTAGGTTATGCAGTAGGAAGAATACGCTAACAATCAATCCTAGAAGAACAATAAGCATGATAAACATCCTTACGTTTTGGGCTTTTGCGGCATTGAATATGCCAACAAAAAGCGCCAAGGCCATAACTAGCCCAAGTAGTTGCCCTGGCACACCGGAGAGGAAACTTTTACTACTACTCGAACTATTTGTACTTGCCGGTGACGACTTAGGGAGCAGGTCACCCCACGGAACTTGAGAAAGACCGTAGATAGCCGCAACGATAAGACCGATAATCGCACCAATAATAACCAGAACACCTAGTACCTTGAGTGCTGATTTACCTAGCTTTTGGCGGGCTATCCGTGACTCTTCAGCTTCCTTAGCGTCCTGAATGACTTGAACCCAGTCCCGCTGTTTATGGTCGTAACCCAACGCTTGAGCGGCACCCCTGTATGGCGAGTTGGCTACACGCTCAATTAGTTCTTGTCCTGTACTTGCTGTACTCAAAAGAATTACAGCCCCTTCTCTTTACGTAGGGCATCTAGACGCTCCTGCGCTGTCAGACGGGTAAACTCACGGTCATTACTATTCTCTTGAATTTCACGCATACCCTGCAAACGAGCCTCAGCTTCCTCTGCAAGCTTATCGAACGCCGAGCCAGTAGTTACGTCGCTCAGCTTATCCTTCAAGCTATTCACAAGCTCTTGCTGTTTCTGAGAAGTACGCAAATCACCCAAGCGGCGCAACCCGCGTTCAGCTTCCTTCAAGATACTAAGATTACTCTTGAAAGCCGCCTCTGTGTCTTTGAGGAACTTACGGCTTGCCTTTAGTGATTCTTCAGCATCAATAAGCTCAATGGCAAGTTCCTCATTGCGGACGGCAACCTCTTCAGCATCACCCTTCTTCCAGCGGCTACCCACTGACTTCAGCCCATCCTCAATCTCAGACTCAAGACGCTTCACCTTAGCCTCTAGCATGGCAATGTCATCCATATAGTCAATGATATTGGGTGCCGATTCACCCAAAGCTTCACGTGTCTCGGCAATTAGTTTAAGCCCCTTAGCAATCTCTTCTTCGTTTTCCATGCCTACACTGCTCATGCGTTCAAAAACCCTTTCAAAATTAATAATCTTATCAAGCCTCATGCCAGGCCGCATAGTAGAGCCAAAGTAATACGTCTTAGCCACAATCAGCATCTCAGCCCTAATCTTATACAGGTCATTAGGGAACATCAGCTCAGCACCCTCACGTTTCTGGGCACCCCTAGCCTTAATGAGGTCATTCCTTAGACTTTCAGGGCACCCCGTATCATAGTAGGTCAGCAAAGCGTCAGCAAGCGTGAGCCTCTGCTCCAAAACCAGCATAGGCTCAACAACTGTTGTGGGGTCTACCATCTTAACCTTACGGTGGAAAATTCCCAAGGTGGAACCTTTCTGCATAACAATAAAAAATAACAAGTTCATCGTAGCATATACGACACAAAGCACGCACCCCACAACACAAAGGTGAAACGCAAGCGCCAAGCTATAAGGTACACAGCCTAAAAAACCAACCCCAAACCAGTAAAGGAACCAAGACACAATGAACAGTACCGCTGGGCTTTCACTCAACCACCTGCGTAAAACAACAAAGCGACCCAACACTGTTGCCGAAACACGCAAGCGACTAAACCGCATTAACGAAGAAGTTGCCGCCCACGCGGAAGTAACACCCGAAGAAAAAACACCCACCCCAGCGGCAGACGGAACCACCCTCACTGCTGAAGAGCTGAACGAAATCATCGAATCAGCAATCACCGCCGCCGCCGCACAAAAAACCAAAGAAAAAGAAGAACCAGTAGAGGTACCCACAGTAGACGCAACACAAGCACGTGTTGTCAAGACAAGCCTCAGCGAAGACAACCCGCTACGATACTCAGTACCTAACGACCGTGACGAGCCGCCCGGCTTCCCTATCTGTGCAATCCTGACAGAGGCAATCAACAGGGGAGCAACCGACGTTTACGTAACCCCAGACACGCCTATCCGCTTCAAAATCAAGGGTGGAAACAACATCTACGACGGGTTTAAAATCCCGAACCGAAGCGAAATTAACCGAATGATGAAAGTCATCATTCCAAGTGCTGAACGTGACATCTTCACCTCACAAAAAGAACTGGACTCATCATACACGCTACCCCTATATGAGCACGCCGGACGAAGGACACGTCTCAATATCAGTGCGGCAAGCCCCGGCTTCGACAACGCCGTACTATCATTCCGTATCCTAGCCGGAAACCTGCATCACCCAAAGTACTACGGGCTACCCGACATAGTACTTAAAGCAATGCACCAAGCTAACGGTCTTATCGTTTTCTCTGGCCCCACAGGTTCCGGTAAGACAACCAGTATCGCATCACTGCTACTGTACGCTTCAAGGGAAGTGCACCGACCAGACGCTAACGGCAACCCAACCGGGCCGACAATCATCACCATTGAACGCCCTATCGAGTACCTATTCGACAATAACAATAGGAAAGCTAACGGCTCGCTCTTTATCCAGCGTGAAGTAGGACGTGACACGTACTCGTTCAATAACGCTATCTCATCAGCTATGCGTCAGCAACCTAACATCATTCTCATTGGTGAGGTTAGGGATGCGGTTGAAATGCGTGCCGCTCTAACAGCCGCTACTACTGGTCACCTTACACTGACCACGGTACACGCGGAAGACACCGCAGGTATTATTCAGCGACTCATGGGTGCCGCCGATACCGGCGCGAACACTCGTGAAGATGTGCTCCGCTCCATTGCGGCATCCGGTCGAGTGTTTGTCACCCAGGCGCTAGTAGACCGAATCGACGGCGAAAAGATAGCTGTACATGAGGTTCTTGTTATCAAGCAGTCAGACCAAGCACTCATTCAGGCAATCCAAGGCGGCGACATCCGTTATATCCGTCAGTCCCTACAGGCAACCGGTGAAGATATGAGTAGTCGCCTAGTGGAACTTTGCCGTGAAGGTGGGCCATGCTACGTCGAATCAGCCTTGAAACACAGCCCAGACCCTAATAGGTTCTGGCAACTCATTCAGCTTGAAGAATCTAACGGAATTAAGTTCAACTATAACCCGAACAAGAAGAGCGACGACATTTGGTAGAGTAACCAAAAACCCCTCAAGAGGTTAATCTTGAGGGGTTTTTGTCATCATAACCTTATTGCCTTAAATACTCACAGGATAACTATAGGGAATATTGCCACTCAATATACTCTCAGTGACCTAAAATGCCTGCATACAGGCGCGCTAAGCATGTCCGCCACTATTTACACGAGTGCATAAAATCACAGCCTTAGAGAGCTATATATGGTTTTAAAGCACATAGTAGAATCTATAAGGAAAGGTGGACACCATACGGAAGTAAAAGCAAAATATGCCCAAACAGAACACCTACAAGCTGGAAATCGAGCACCAGCCACGTAGCCCAAATACATAAACAATATAAGGGGAACCTTCAGCCAATACAAGCTAAAGGTTCCCCTTATATTGTGCCCAGCCACTAGAAGCTAAAGACAGACTCCGTATTATCAAATACACCACCCTCGGGGCGCTCCAACCTGTAAGCAACAATACGGTCAGAAACCCCCTCCTCAGTAGCCCACTTATTCACGCGGCGAACCATAGTGTCCGACGTGCACAACCAAACTACCTTACTAAACACAGAACGGTCATCACGGTACTGCTCCAAAATCTCAACCAGCTTACCCCTAGACTTAGAAGAACCACGCTCAACCTCAACCGCAATACTACGAGCCTCACCATTCTCGCCACGCGGCGAAATAGCAACAATATCCGGCACATGGAACGTCGCTGTAGAAGCCGCCGACAAAACAGCCCACATCCACTCATTACCACCAAAACACTCAGGGCCAACACCACTACCGCCACCAGCACGCCACTCACGCAAAATCCTAGCACGCTCAGCAATCAAATAATCACGCATCTCAAGCGCATTATTACCCCTCAAAAGACCCTGTAAAGAACCATTAATCTGACGGTCAGAAACAACATTAAACCCACGAAGAGCAGAACCACCCGAAGAGCGACCACCCCAAACACCAGTACCAAGATTCAACACGTCAGTAGACCCACACCACAACAAAGCACCAACATACGTGACAAGAACCCTATGCGGGAACTCCATATTACCCAAAGATGAACGCTTAAACGCGCCGCCACCAACACCAAACTCATCAAGCCCAACACGAGTACCCACCCAAACACGGTGACCGCCAGCACCCGCAACATCAACAGCCTCAATACAGCCCCTAGACTGCAAACCCTTCAAATACTTCAACGCAGTAGCACGAGTAGACACACCAAGCAAAAGCATAGTAGCCCTAACATCAACCCAACCAAAAATACCGATAAAGCTCATAATCTCAACCTCACGGCGAACACCCATAAGACGAGGACGAACACCACCATCAGCACGCTCCTTAGAACGCAAACGCTTCACCCTAGCCGCCACAACATCAGGCGACTCACCAACCAGCGGCGGCGACACAACATCCACACCACCAACACGACTCAACCAATACGAAGACTGCTCAACAGCCAAAACATTAGAAACTTCAACAGACGACATAACGCCGCCCCTCCCATCATAATCAAACCTAAAAGAAGACAAATCAGAAACACCAACACCAACAGGGAACCCCAAAGAACCAGAACCGGAACCCGGCGGCGCAACAAGACCACCCAAAACCAAATCCTCAACCCCCGCAGACTCACCCAAAGCACGGGCACCAACACCAGCCACAGGAACCCTAAACCCATCAGCAACAGCGTTCAAATCAACCGAACCACCAAAAGACCAACGAGCCCGCGGAGTCACACCAAACGAAAAACCACCATGAGTAAACACAGAACCAGACCAACCAGATACCGAAGCATCCCACACATAACCCGCACACTCAGACTCAAACGACCTAAACGGCTTAGGAATATCTGAAAAATCCCTCACACCAACACCACGCTCAAGAACCGAAGTGCCACCATGAGGCCAAACAAACCCCTCCGTCACATGAGACAAACCAACACCCGAAGGGAACGCCCCCGGCAACAAGCCAGCACCAACACCAGCAACAGCGCCAATAACAGGATTAGAGACAGTAGAACCAGCCAAAACCAGAACCTCCAAAAAGAATCAACAAAAACAAGGTATAAAACAGGCGCAACCCCGCAAAATCAGAGCCACGCCCACCACCAACATAGCGGCAAATAAAAAGTGTGCTACAATTATAACAGTACTTGGTAAACCCCTACAGATAAGGATACTCAACAAGTGAACACCCCAACCAGCGGCAAGAACTACCTCAATGGCAAGCTCATTGAAGACCCCATCGAATACCTCTTCGCACCCCCGGAAGAACCGCCCGTCGAAGCTACCGAAATCTACCCGGAAGACCTAGTAGACACCTCATTCATGCAGAAAGTCCTCAAGGCTAACGAAGCTCGTAAAGCCTTCATCGAACGCATGGTAGACAGCTGGGACGAAGAAGCAAAGAGTAACAATACCGAAAGTGAACGACAGTAATGACTGACAGCAAAGTAATGTACCCCATTCTAGCAATAGCCCTAGAAACCCATACTGACAAGGGATACTCAGGGGTAGTAAAGCTAGACCGCCTACTAGTCGTGCACTATATGGATGAGGAAGGGCGTGTTACCTTCAAATCATACAAGTACCCTAAATATAAGGACGGGTACGGCTCACCTAACGTTAAAATTGTAGGTGAAGATACTGTTGCCCCCTACCTCACTATAGGAAACGTGGGCGAAACTGACGAGATTCACCTCAATGACCCCCATCTAGTGAATATTCACGTAAACACTGTAAGCCTAATTTAATCACACCCGCAAAGGAACCCCTAACATGAATAAGTACCCCGTGGTCAAAATTCAGTTTGAAACCACCGTCACCCAAGAAGTAACTTTCAGCGGCAAAAGTTATACCGTAAAATCAGTAACTCGCGTACACTATCTACAGCCCAGCAATACGCTCAGTTCAACCAGGTATCAGCCTGATACACTGAAGGTGGTTCTTGACCTAAAGGAGGAAGAACAGCCGTACCTCACAGGTGACGACGTGCTACATGCCCACCCTTCACATTTGAAGGATGCTCAAACTTCTGTAATTAGGTGCTTCACTTAAACCCCTATAATAAGCACAAAGAGAGGCGCCCCAAATCACCAACAGGTGTGGGGTGCCTCTAAAGTTGCGCCCTGGGTTATCCGTGTGGTATTCTATGTGTAGAGGTTCCAAGAACGGGACTTCAGAAATCCACTATCAAGGAGCAAAACATGGCAAAGAACCATCTGTCCTACGAAAGCATTAGCAAGCACTACGTATTCTACACCTCACCCGACAACCCTAATAAGGAAGACCAGACCGACAAGAACATTGCTAAGCGCGAGAACGAGCTCCGCGAGGAAGGTTGGGTATCAATCCCTGGCACCTTTGAACTAGATGCACCCCAACGAGAAATCGTGAAGGCTGAACAGGGTACCGAAACCGGTAAGCACCTTGCACACCTTATCAAGTTCCTTGCGAGTAAGCATCAGAAGGAAACTGGCACCCCTTATAAGATGTACGCCCACCTTGACGTATGGGCAAACTCCGAAGATGAGGATGGTATTGGTGAGGTTGGGGTTGATGTTACCTTCACTAGTGACCCTGAAGGTAAGCGCAAGATTGGTGTAGCAATGTTTACCTACCTGGACTTTGAATGGGACGACACTTACGCCGGACTCACCGCCGAAGAATGGGTCAAGTTGGACGGTAAAACCTTCCCCATCGGCACCCCTATCTGGACTGACTGGGGTAAGGAAATCATAATTCTTATTGACCCCAAACAGGGCAAGTAACCCCCTGTAAACCAACAAAGGGCACCCCCCCTTAAACTAACAAGTAGGGGGTGCCCTAAGCAGTACCCACCACTAAACCACCACCAACAACAAGAAGGAAAACACTATGCGAATCCCCCTAGCACCCCACACCCTAACCACCGGCGAAGCCTTCATCCTACAAAACAACAACGAAAAATCCCTATACAAAGTAACCCACACCGAAGGCGACACCATCACCGCCGCACTCAAACATACCACCAACGAAACAACCGCACCCCAAACCATCACCGCAACCCTACACAACGGAACCCTAACCACCACCACACCAGTACACAACACCCGAACACCCAAAATCATTGACCTCACCACCACCAAAACCAACACCATAAAAGCCACCACCAACAAACCCGAATACACCATCATCACCAAAAACAACGACGAAGACATCAACATCTGGAAAACCATAGAAACCATCAACCCAGACGTAACCCTAGTGCAATCACAAACCAACCCCACCCAAAAACGAGTACACCTAACACCCCAACTACAAAAAGAAATCAACGCAAACGCCAACAACCTAACCCCCACCCACACATTCTACCTAAACAACAACAACACAGAATGTGTACCCCACGACGCGGCAAAAGCCCTAAAAACCATCATCAACCACCCCCACTGGAACGCCCTAAAACAAAAAGCAATCAAAGGCAAAAACTGGGAAAACGCCCTAACCACCGACTACCTCACCGACACATACTGGGAACAAATCAGCACCGACTACAGCGACGGCTACGCATGGGGAGTCTCATACGACCTCATCATCGACTACACCATCGACTACGCACACGAACTAAAACACCTCACCAACAGCACCGAAACACAAACCCCCTACAGTAAAAACCTAACACCCAAACAACAAAAACAACTCACCACAATGCTGAACAACGTCATCAAAAAACTCGAACAATCCGAATGGTACGAACCAGACCCCGAAGACTACACCATTCCCTATGTTGAATAACTTGCGCACCCCTAGCCGGTGTGGTAACCTATACCTACAGGTACCACACCGGCACCCCAAGCCACGCAACCAAGAAAGACAAAATGGCACAGAAACCCATCACCTACGAAGACACCCTCACCGGATACATTTTCTGGGGCGGCAACGGCAAAGAAAAACCCGGTAACACCAGCCTCAACAACATCATCAAGCGAGACACTGAGCTTCGCGAAGCAGGCTGGGTGCCAGTACAGGGTGCCTTCAGCCTAAGCGCCCCCCAACGAAAAATCGTTAAAGTTGAACCCTACCGAGAAACAGCTATGCACCTCGCGCACCTCATGGCGTTCTATGCGGGTAACCATGAGAAGGCGAATGAAACACCCTACACCGTGTATGCATACCTCAGCGTATGGGTAAACACCGGCGACGAAGACGACCCCTACGAAATCGGAATTGACACCGCTTTCACCCGCGACCCCGAAGGTAAAAATAATATTGGTGTTTCAATGACTGCCTATATTGAAGGCGACGACTGGGGCGGGCTAACCATGAAGGAATGGCTCAACCTAGACGGTAAAACCTACCCCATAGGAACCCCTATCTGGGTAGACGGGGGAAACCGAATCGAAATCCTCATCGACCCCAAACAGGGAAAGTGACCAAAATACAATAAGCCCCGGCAACCCAAACAAAACACAGGTTACCGGGGCTTCATACTACCTTTTCAACATAGAAACCACGTATCCCACACCCAGAAAAGGAACACCCACCATGAGCTTCTACCACATCAACTGTAGCTACGAGCCCACCGATACCATAGGCAACGAACCAGAACAATACCCAGGGGAACCAGACTGGCAAACCAACGAAGAGGAATACGACTGGAGGGCTTGGGTAAACAACATCGCAATGTCAGAACCCCCAGAATACGAGTACGAAAACCACCCCAACACACCATACGAAAGTGTCTCTGTGGCACTCGAAAACAGCAAATAAGCAGGCGCAATCAACACCACGCCACATACGCAAAAAGAAACCCCCGGCAACCTGAACAACACAGGCACCGGGGATTCACGGCACCCAGCCACACCAAGAACAAGAAAGTTGTACACACCTATCCAGTGTGGTAATCTACACCTACAAGTGTCACACCGACACCCCTAAACTTACCTGAAAGGAACCCTAATGACCCACGCGGAAGCCAACAACAACCCTGCCCCCACCGAAATCGTAAAGAAAGAAATCACCGAATACATCGACTACCTAACCACCCACGGCAACCTCAATATCACCACAGAAAACTGCAACGACCTAGCCTTCAAACTAAAAGCCACCGTTGCAAAATACGTCCTCGAATACCAGCACCAACCCCAACAAACCCCTAAAGAACAAATCCTCAACACCGTAGGCAAACTCTACAATACAACCACTACCTGTAAATACCTCAACATCACCGAAGAAGAGCTGAATCAGCTAGTAAATGACCACCTCATCCTCAAACTTGACGACCACAATAAACCCAAAGGTTACCCCGCCTTCCAGTTCAAAGACGGAACTATCGACCACGCAATCCAGAAAATCATCAAAACCCACCTAGACTACCCCAGCCCCGGAAAAATCTACTGCTACCCCTGGGAAGTAGCAATACGCCTCACACGCCAAAGCCTACAACATGGCGGGTACAGCATCATAGAATACCTCAACGAATACCCCGAAAAACTAGACGAAGAAATCAACAACCTACTACTATACCTAGACATCAGCACCGCCTTACACTAGGCAATACACTAACCATTACCCCCACCTATAGGCGCAAAGTAACCCCCGGCAACCTGAACACAACAGGAAACCGGGGGTTACTTCACGCCCCTAAAACACTAAACACCACCACCAACAAACCCGGCAACATCCACCAAATCAACACCCAAACCCGCAATAGGTGAACCAACCGGAACATCAATAACACCACCAACAAAACCCTCACCAACACCAGCAGAACCACTAAACAAACCAGCAGAACCGCCACCACCAGAAACAACACCAACCGGTGAACCATAACCCTCACTACCAGCAACAAAACCCAAACCCAAGCCAGCAGAACCAGACACAGAACCCACACCAACAGACCCTACAACATCACCCCAAGCGGCACGACCCACACCACCAGCAACAGACTCAACCCAATTACGGGTAAGCCACCAACCGGCGAAACGACCCAAACCAGCAACCCTACCACCAACAGGCGAAACACCACCCAAACCACCAACAGAACCAAACTCAACATCAGACACATCAACCAATGCAACACCACCAACAGACCCAGACGCACCAACCCCAACAGAACCCGCCACATCAACAAAACCCCCAGGAGCCAAACGCGAACCAAACACCAAACCCCTATGAGTCACACCATCAACAACAACCTCAGAACCAACCCCAACACCACCAGAAACCCCAACAACACCAGGCACAAAACCACCAGCACCCAAACCCGAAACACCCAAAACACCACGCCAACCAGAACCCCCACCACCAACAGACAAAACACCCAAAGAAGCCGAAGACAAACCCCACGACACAGAAAAACCACCAAAACCAGACACACCAGACACCACAGGAACACCCACCAAAGACACACCCACAGAACCACCAGCAGACCCAACAACACTAGAACCAACACCAGGACACACATCAACACTCAAAGGAAAACAACCCACCAAAGCATCACCACTAGCAGACCCACCAGAAGTGGAACCACCACCAAAAGGCAACGCACCAAACCCAGCAGACGTAACACTCAAACCCGAAAAATCAGCAACAAAACCCTCCCACAAAGGCACACCAACACCCGCAACAACAGACAAGCCACCACCAGAAACATGACCCAAAACACCCGAAGACTCCTCCACAAAAGACAAAGGCACGCCACCACTAGTAGGTATAACACCACCACCCGAAGACACACCACCAACAGACACCAAAAACCCATCCCAAACACTAGAAACAGGCACCTCAACACCCAAAATAGACCCAGAACCCACAGACGGCTCACAGGGGCACTCAAACACACCAGAGGTATAATCACCCACCCCAGACACAAAAGACCCCACAGAAGACTCTACAGGGTCTACAGGGGGTACAAACGAATGACCATACCCCCAAGCCTCCTCCACATGAGACAAAATACCACCACTAGAAGACACACCCCACCCAGAAGAACCCCACCCCACCTGAACAAAACCAGGCACAGAAAGAACACCCCAAGAAACACCATCGCCAGACCCAGCAGGGGTAGAAGAGGTATAAAGAACACCACCACCAGAAACAACACCACTAGGGGCAGAGGCAACACTACCAGGGCACCAAACATCAACAAAAGTAGCATCAACCCCAACACCAGTAGGTTCAACAACAGAACCACCAACACTAGGGGTATCAGCATTAATAAGGCGGGTAGTCATCAGCAATCACAATCCTTCCAAAAGAACAAGCAGACATAAGGAAAAAGGGGGTATAAAACCAGCAAGTGAAACACACCACAACAAGTAACACACCCTATACGGCACACCCACCAAGCACTAGATACCGGCACCCAATACGGAATGTAACACACGACATACTACAAGCACAAGCAGACACAAGACAAGGTGTAGAGTAGGCACAATACCGGGGCAACATAGAATGAAACACAGGGGTGACATAGGCGCAAGCAGATACGAACACAAGCAAAGGCAGACGCGGGCACAAGTATAAACGGGTGCAATATCAGCACAATACTGGGTGTGGTATAAGTGCGCTAATAGACGCATATATAAGCTCATTACAGGTATCACATAACCATAGTATGAGTGTGTTATATCTTTAAAAAAATTTCGGGCGCGACACAACCCCCCAGGGAAACCAGCAAAAAAATGTGCGATAACAAAAACCTAACAAAAGACGACCACCCACACCAAACCGTGAATAAAAAAATAAAAAAATTCCACACACGCCACACCCCCCAAAAAACCAAAACCACCAAACCCAAAAACAAGCGCCCATCACACCACCATGATAAACGCCACACCAACAGGGTAACCAACAACACAAGCACACAACAGAGAAGCACACATACACGTAACAGATACAGTACACATAGAACACAGTAGACACATACACCACATACATACAGGGAAACAGACATATACAAGGAACACACAGAGAAACAACAGACACATACACATAAGGCACAGGCACACACACAAGTAAGACACACGTAATACACATACAAGGGAACACAGACACAATAGACACACAGACACAGTAAGCAAGAAACAAGCACAGACACACAGACCAACAATAGATACACGCCACACATATAAGACACACATAAAGAGAACACATAGAGAGAAAGGGGCAACACACAGACACACAGTAGAACAGACACAGAACACAGACGGAACACCCAACAGACACAACAGAGAACACAGACACACAGGAACAATAGACCAAGACACAGAGCAGACACAGAACACAGACCCAATAGACACAGATACATAACAGACGAACACACACAGGGGAACAACAGGCTAGACAGAACAACACAAAAGCTAGACAGAAAGACACACACGTACAGAACAAAAGAACAGCTAGACAGAACACACACAGTAAGGGAACAAAGGGTAGGGGAAGGCTAGACAGGGGGTGGGGTAATAAAGGGTAAGGTAGGGGTAAGGGCTAGAAAGGGTGGAAGGGTAGAGGAGGTGAAGGGAGGCGGTAGGGTGAAGAGGGTGGGGTGGTAGTGTGGTGGGTGCCGGGTGCCTTGGTGTTCTGTTGTTCTTTTTTGTTTTTTGGTGTTGTGTCTGTGTGTATGTTTTTGTGTCTTTTGCCTTGTCGGGGGGTTTTGTGTTTTTGTGGTGGGTGTTTTGGGGGTGTTGTGGTTTGTTTGGGGTCTGTTTTGGGTGCTTTTTTATGTTTTTGAGGGTGGTTTTCATCTGTTTTTGGGGTTGTTTTTTGGTATAATGGTTTTGGGTGCTTTTTTGGGTATCTAGCCCTGTGTGGAAAGTAGCCTTTTCCCTTGTCAGGGCGTTATGCACTGGGGTGTAAATTCTTCATTTTGGGGGTCTATAATCAACCTCTACGGGTTGATTATTGGTGGCCCGTAGAGGGGGCATTGAAGGGTGGGTTTTAGGGGTGTGCTTGACTTGGCTACCCTTAGACTTATACTATGGGATTAAGATAGTATCGTATGGGCGTGGCCCCTTGTTTTGAGTACAGCCCTTGTTAAAGATTAAGGATTTCTTGTGCTTCTTGTTGGTGGCGTTATTCTATACTGCATCATTATGCTCTTGATTCTTGTTATTGCCGTCGTTGGCACATGGGACGAATGGTACTAGTCATATATGCTCTGTGTGGGGTAAGCGCTTTAGTGTCTATCGCCTATCTGCACCTTATTGTTTATTGCCTTTGGAAGGAAGGTTTGATTTTTAATGGATTCACCACATGTCATTACTCTAACGGTTGGCTTGATTATTTTGGTGTGCATGGCGTGGGTTTCAGGTTACATATGGCGTGAAACTAATGTTGCGGTACGCCTGTCTAGTGTAGCATCTTGCTTTTTTGCTTTGGTGGCAGTTATTTCATCTGTGGTTGGGCTGGCCTCCTCGTCTCATTAGTGGCGTGATGTTGTGCGAGCGCCTAATGGGTAACGGTGCCGTTGAGTCTACTGATGCTGTTGTTGAGCCTGTTGATGGTGTGGTAGAGCTGGTGGATGTAGAGCCGCCGGTGGTTGGTGAAGAAGTAACCTCGGGTAGTCAGGTGTAAGTTCCTGTCCTGTTGGTTGGGGTGCTATAGGTGACCTGTTGTTTTCATAATGTGTAGACCCTCTCTAGTGTTGATTCGCTGGAGGGGGTCTTTTCTATGGGTGCGTGTCCTTGTGTGCCTGCGTGTACTGGCTTGTGGGTGTGTTATAATGGGGGTGTCTTATATTGTTATTGCCCCTAGTGTTGGGGTGTTCCCTTGAAAGGATTTGTTGTTTATGTCTACTGTGCTTGTTTCGCCTGGTGATGTTGTGTCCACTAGTGTGGGTGTTCTGCATGTTCAGTCTGTTGCGCAGACTGTTGTCATGGAGCGTTCGCGTGAGGATGTGTCTTTCGCCTTGTCTGGTGTTAATGGTAGGGGTGCGGTTCACTCGAACATTCCTATTGGTGAGGGCATGGTTCCGTTGGCGGTTGATGTGTCTGATACTGAGGCGTTGGTGTGGTTTGACCGTGAGCGTCGCCTGCGTCGTTTGGGTGATGCTGTGTTTAGTCCTGGTGCTGGGTTTGAGGTGTTGGGTAGGTTGATGCCTGGGCGTGTGGGTTTGTCACTGTGTGACCGTGAGTCTGTGGGTACTGTCCTTGGGTACCTTCAGGAGGCTGAGGCTTCTCTGGTTGAGGCGAGCGCGTGGGTTGCTGATAAGCGGATGGAGTGTTTGCGTGCGTTTGAGGATTTCCAGGCGGGCTGGTTGAAGTCTCAGGACAGGTCTTGGAGCGTGCCTGAGTTTGATGAGTACCGTGAGTACCGCAAGTGGTGTGGTGTTAAGCTTGTGGTTGGTGGCATCTATCAGTTCGAGCGTGAGTATAAGTATGGTTATTTTAAGGTTATTGATAATAAGCTTAAAACTGGTGTTGTTCTTTATGGTGGCTCTGGTGTGAGTGACCGTAGGGGGGTTATTTATGATACTGATAGGGGTTGTGTTTATCTGCGGATTGCGGTTGGTGGCGATGACCTTTGGGTTGATGCGGGTACTGTGAAGCTTCTGCCTGTTAGCTCTTTTGAGGATATTGACTCTTACCGTGAGTGGAGTAAGTATGAGGGTGTTTCTCTTCCTGGGGCGTTGCGTGATATTTTCCTTGACATGTTTGCCGCTGGTGACGGTAAGCCTAAGTGTCTGCCCGCCCGTGATGAGCTTTGGCGTGGTGACTGGATGGGTGACTACGGCAAGTGTCGCGGTAGGCTGATGGACGTGACGGCTAACATGCTGTTCGATATTGAGAAGAGCCACGGGCATGTCCGGTGGTTGCGTGAACAGCTGGAAGGCTTCTACCGTGAGCTAGGGTTCAGCATCTAGAGGCTAAGGCTCATAATCTAGGGGTTAGCGCATGGGAGCCTCGGGCTAGGTTTAGGTGTAGCCGTCTGTACTGGAAGGCTGGCACCCGCTCAGGTGCGTGCGTCTTAGTGGGTGTATTCCTTAGCGTGTGTGCCTTAGTGGTGGTTGCCTGAATGGTTCACCGTGTGCGATAATGGGTGTGAGTACTTGGAGTAGTGCTCGCACCCATTTGCTTATTTCTTATTGGAAGGAAAGTGTTTGCCTGTTATGGGTACTGTACAGAATAGTAGTCGTTCTTTGGTTCGTGAGCCTGGTGTTGTCCGCTGGGTCGGTGGTTCGCGCCTGTTTACTGAACGGTTTGCGAGCGCTACCGCTAGGGTTACCGCTAGGCGTACTGGCAATAGTGGTATAGAGCCTGTGGGTGGTTCGTCTGATAGCCCTGCCCTGTTCGTTAAGACGTGGGTGCTCACTGGCTCTTTGGGTACCCCTAGCGCCCGTGTAGAAGAAGTGGGTTAGGGCATGTTGCTTCTACCTGTAAATTCCTTTAGGAGTGTATTGTTATGATTTTGAGTCCGGTTGTTACTGATTATTTGTTGCTTCTTGCAATATTTGGTGGTTTGTTTACTACCCTGCCTGCTGTTGCTGTCCAGCTACTATTGCTAATGGACAAGGAAGATGAGCCTTTTGGTAAGCGGCAGTATTTTAACTTGGCGAAGCTAATGTTTATTGAAGGGCTGGTATTCGCCGGTATTGCGGTTTGTATGCACACCTTCGGGGATAACAGTATGGTTCCTCACCAGAGTTTCGTGTCTGAGTTGTGGGCAATGCTTTGGGTTGCGCCTATTGTTTCGGTGGTGTCATGCTTTGTGGTAACCGGGGCTGTTGCGTTGTTTACAGTCCTGTGGCGGGTGCTTGATGTGCTGTTGAAGAGTCCTGTTGGTTGGTGGTGTGGCTTGATGGGGCGAAATGGTGACGCTGAGTAGCTGTGCCTGGTTGAGTCTCTAATCAGATTCTTGCGCCTGTAGCATTTACTGTATTGGTGTTATTGGGGTACTTGACTGTTTGGGTGATACGGTGTGCGAGCGCCCCTATTGGGGGTTGCTTGCACACCGTCTAGGTGTCTATACTCGCCCTACGCAGAAAGTAGCCTTTCCCCTAGTCAGCGCGTTATGCACTACAGTGCAGGTTCTTGTTTTTAGGGTGTCAGATTAGGGGTTTCTATGCCTTATTCTGGTTCTAGTTTTTGAAGTTTTTCGAGAAAGGGTGTGATTACCTGTGGGTGTGGCTATTCTTTTTTGGGTATGCTGTATTGCCTGGGCATGGTTCCTTGTAGCCTATTGGAGTGACCTTACCACTGAGCTACGGTATGGGTGCATTATTTTCTGTTCCCTGTTCTTTGCTGTGGCTGTTCTTGCCACGGTTAAGGCAATTGTCATGCCAGGCTAGTGCCATACTGTATGGGGTTGCATCTGTTGCGAGGGTGTGATATACTAATGGGGTAGGTTAGTACCGTACTTGTCTAGCTTATGGACTTTCCCGAAACTGGGTGCCGTCAGGGTTACGAAGTAGAAAGTATGATTGGCGTCAATTTCTACTTCAGTTGCCGCCGGTGCCCAGTTTTTGTTTATCCCGCGTTTTTAGCCTCCGGTGGCACCCTATACAGAGGGTCACCTGCGGCTTTACTTATACCCCCTGTATTCTTTATATGACCCTATAGGCGCATGTGCCCCTATGGGGTGTAAGGTGAACGTCTCTAGGTGGCTAATGCTTGGTGTGCGCTAGTAATGTTATACTAGGTGTGTAACACATGATATGCCTCAGCTTCCTCGGCTGTAGTAGCATCATATGCACTTGTTCATCTTTTATTTTTATTCTTCCTAGTGAAAGGAAACGCCTATCATGACTATCAGTGATGAGGGTCGCGCTTTGGTACGCGAATTTAAGAAGGTAGACTGGGACGGTGGTTCCCTGAATGTTGCTGTTCGCCCACCACTGGGTGATGATGTCCCGTCCCGCGTGTACTCTGACCATGTGATGACATGCAGTAAGGGCGGCTCCCTGAGCCTCATGGCTCGTGATTGCGCTAAGGCACTGGAGGCGGCTCTTGAGAAGAGCGGCGGCAATGATGAAGCACTACTAGAGTTCGCGAGCGCCGTACTCACTACGCTACGCCACGAGATGCATACGGCGGCAAGGGTTCAGTACCCCGATTACCTGATGGATTGGAGTAAGAAGGTCGTAGCTGAAGTGAATGAACGATACAAGGACGACGGACGCTCATACGCCTACACCGGGCCGAATGAGTTCACTCTCAAACCTAACCCCTACGACGAAGAACAAGAGGAAGCATAGAGTATGAATGTTTTCTACGCCATAGTTTTTTCCATTCACCTGGTAAGTGGACTGGCTGTAATGTTCTTTATGGGCTCCGCCACTAAGAACACGTGGGAGTATGACGACAAGAAATCGCGGGTAGCTGGTATATGTGCTTGCACCTGTGGGTTCCTCATGGCTGTGCTAGGTATTACCGGGCTGATACTTGTCATTAACAACGGATAGCACCCCTCATGCATTTTGGGTTCACTATCAGAAAGGTATGCTAGTCATGAGTCAATGGCTAATCATTATAGGAATGGTTGCCTCTATGAGTGGTCAAGCTATCCTAGTGGAAAGCTCTAACCCGCAAAGCCACGTCCCTGCTAAGGTCACCAAAATTGGGGCAATAATTGGTCTTATCGGGTGGGTGCTGGCAGTCATTGGGCTAATCATCTAACAGGTTAGACATACTATCAACCAGACGCACCTATAAGCGAGCGCCTACAGCAACACGTAACCATGTGCTGTAGGCGCTCTTCTTTTGTGCCTATGGTCAGGTTTTGCCGCGTACCTGAGTTCTAGACCTCCTGTTACACTTTTGTATCATGAGTTTATGTCATGTACACGCTTGTTTCATAGTTTACGTCATAGGTATGGGTATGCCTGTGACATATTTCTGTCATAGTTTACGTCAATGAAAATTCATAGAATACGTCAATGATATTTCATAGGTTGTGCCAAGGTAAATTCAGTAATTTACCCCAGTGATTTACCCCGCTTATAGTTCAGTAATTTACCCCAGTGTTCTTGCCAGTGATTTACCCCTGTGTTTATACCCTAGTATGCACCCTAGTGTGCACCCCCTACACCACGCCCTAGTAATACCCCCTAGTAATACCCCCTAGTATGCACCCTATGGAAGTTCGCGGATTGTTCGCAGGGAGGTGTGCGGATTGTTCGCGGATTGTGTGCTTTTCCCAATAAGGCAGGGCATTTCAACTTTTTCGCTTTAGGATATATGGATTATGTGCACCGATTGAATGTGCATATTTAACTATTCAGTATTCACCGTGTAACGTATAGTAGCCCGCTTCCCTTTAAGGTGGGTTAATTGCCGTACCCACGGTGCCTTAAAAAAGGTTTTTAAAAAAATGGAAATTGTGAAACGTATAAGTGCCGGTATCCGCGCCGAGATGAGTAGTCAGACCAAGACCGCACTCCCTGATGACACTAACTGGCGTAACGCCAAGTACGAAATTCTGAACGAAGAGAAGCATAGTGTCATGATTGGCGATACAAGGTATCAGCGTATCCGTGCCCTACGCAGGATTGAACGCCCATTCGGTTTACCGCCCGTAGAGCCAGGCGACCTGGGCGGCTACGTGGCAATGGGCACTGTCCCTTATGGAGACTGTCTATCTAATGAGGGCGACTGCTGGATTGCAGACGAGGCGTTCGTATCCGGCTACGTCTCAGGTGATAGCCAAGTCACCGGACACGCCCATGTGAGCTACCCGTCCGAGGTTAGCGGACAGTCACTCATCTCTGACTATGCACAGGTGATTGATGGTGCCGAGGTAAGCGATTCAATGGTTACCGACTACGCCCAGGTTGTTGGTCGTAACATGGAAGGGCTAGGCTTTGAGCCGCCGCTTCTGCTGGAGACTTCAGGGGAAATTTTAGGCGAACAAACACAGGTGGATAATCATTCTTGGATTTCGGGGCGTGCCCGTGTCTCTGATGGTGCGTATGTGGGTAGGTTCAGCTCCGTTAAAGGTTCGACTGTTGTGGCGGGGCGTATCTTCTTGACTAGTGGTTCAAGTATTTCAGGTGTCGTACTTGTGAGCGAGTGTGACCCTGTAATTATTCGCGGTGAATTTATTGACGAACCAATGAACATGTGGGGCTACCCGAAGGGCATTGCTATTCGTGAAGGCGACGGGAATTTCAGCACTCTACAGGCGCTCGGAGACACAGACCGTGGCTCTGTATTGCCTTATTATGGCGTGGACTATTGGCGACACCATAAGACCCCGCGTGAGATTGCTGAGATTTACGGTATTGAGCTTGAGTTCCATGATACTGGCAATGGCACATGGGCTAGTTCCTTTGATAAGCACGGCGAAGTTCCACGTAAGATACATGTTTCACCTGCAACAGGTATTGAGTACTTTGAACCCGCCTCTAAGGAGGAGCTGGAAGAATACATGGATAAGGTGAATAAGGAAGCAGAAGCTAAGCGGGAGGCTCTCAAAGAGGAACGTGGCGCTAGGGATAGTGCACAGCGGGAAGCACGCGCGGCTTGGCAAATTAAAGAGGAAGAAGCCTGGTATGCAGAGCACCCCGAAGAAAAATAAGGTTAGCTACAGGTAATGTCCACAGGTGTGTGGTATAGTTAGTGGTGGCTTCGGTAGCCGTTCCTATTCTTGAGCAAGTATACCTGCGGTTCTTACCCCTGGGGTAACATTATTGAAGTCCTAACTTTTCCAGGGTAAAACCCCCTAAACATTATTTCAGTTAGTGTTTAGGGGGTTTTCTTATACCAACCAATCCAGCGGACTTGGGCATTAATGTACACAGTGCGGGGCTCCATAGGGACTGTGAGGCATGTTCAGGGTTTCAGAGTGTAGCTTTAAGGGTGGGCTTTTTTGTGGTGGTTTGCTTTTTGCGGGGGGGGGTATACTTGTTCTTGTATTGGTTTTTCTTTTGAAAGGATGCGTACCTGTTATGGGTATTTCTGTTGCTGATTTGAACCGTGGGGATATTGTTATTCTCTCTAATGGTGCTGATGGTGCCTATGGTAAGTATGTGATTGATTTTGTCCTTGGTGATTCTGGGGCTGTTTTGTTTGAGGTTGGTGCTGATGGTTCGTTCCGTTATGTGTTGAAGCCTTCCCAGGGGGCGGGTAGCCCGCTTGTTCTGCGTAAGAGCATGTTGTGGGGGTCGATTCCTGATTATCGGGTTGGTGACCCTCTGGTTTCGTGTGAGGTTCCTGTGTCTATTGTCAGGGCTTTCCCGGAGGATGCTGAAGAGTTGGCGGATAAGTATTTTGATGCTTTGGTGCGAGTGCGTGAGCTACTAGCGGCTACTGGCTCTGTCGCCCATGAGGGGCTTGCTGAACTGTCGGGTGATGTTGAGCGTATTGTTTCTTCTGTTGAGTCTGATGCTGTTGCTGGGCTTGAGGTTATTTTGCGGGATTGTGAGAAGCTTCTTGATGGTATCGGGTTTTTTGCGGTGAGTGAGTGGGAGCATCTTGAAGAGTTTGAGGGCAAGGTCGCTAATGAGGTGCCGGGTGCTGACACAGAGTATGGGCACCTTGAGGGTGAGCTGATTGGTGTTTCGCCGGTGGGTCTTTTTGTGGGTGATATTGTGCGTCTTGGTGCATGTGATGGTATCGAGTATTTGCAGGTGGTTGAGGTGTCGGCTGACCGGTTTAAGATGAAGAACCTTACCCGTGGTGGTTTTGATACTCTCGCTGTTAAGGGTACGCCGTTTGAGAGGAAGAACGAAGAGGGCGTAGAGTGGTACGGTTATTCTATTGTGCTTGAGGGTCCTATCGTTGATGAGTATTGCCATAACTTTGTGGTTCTTCCTACCCGTGACTCTGAGCTTGTGGGTGAGTTTGATGCCTTGTACAGATTGCAGGGTAGCCTGATTAGTAAGTTCGGTTGGGGTATCCGTGATTCGCTTGAAAGCTTTGAGGAAGCCGGGCAGGGCGAAGCGGTGGCGAACGCAGGCGTTTCCCCCACTGAGGCGCGCCGCACGTTCATGGTTGGGCTGTTGCGAGAGATTGAGTCTCTAGTCAATAAGGCTAGGTATAGTGGTTCCATGTGGCGGCTACAGCACCTTGAGCGTGAAGTGAGCGAACTGATTGTTTCCAGGTTTGAGGAAGAAGAGAAGACGGTTCGTGGTCGTATCGACAAGTTGCGTGAAGCGCTAGAGACTGTAGTCGAAATCAACAGCCAGAAATAGCCATAAGTGCTTAACACTAGGTGAGAGAAGCCGCCACACGCCTTATACCACCCCTCTAAGGGGTTGCAAGTGCCTGTGGCGGCTCTTTCCTTTCTTAGGGGCGCGAGCGCCCGCCGTGTCTACTGGTGGTGGTTCTGTTGCCGCCCGTGTGGTGCTAGTGGAAGCTTGTGTGGGCGCTTATGTGGTAGTATTGGGGTGGGTTACCTTGAGGGTTCCCAGCATCTTTTGTTTACTGGCTTATTGGAAGGATTGCCTGTTATGGATTTTGTGTGGTACTACGTTTTGCTTGTACTGTTTGGTGTGGTTATTTTTGTGGGTACGTTTTTGTTTGCCGAGTGGGATGCCCGTAGGTGTGCCCGTAGGGGTCGCCCAGGGGATGCTGTGAATGGTAAGCTTGGTATGATAACCGGGTTGGTGTTCATAGTTGGCGGGCTTGCAGGGGCGGCACATACTATTTTTAATTAGTGGCTAGAGTGAGCGCCCTTAGTGGCTTAGTGCTAGTGGAAGCTTGTGTGAGTGCCTGTAGTAGCTCTGATGGTACAGCTCAGCTTTGACCGTATAACATATTGGTTGCGGGCGGCTAGTTGCCCCTGCTGATTGGAAGGAATGTTTTTAGTATGACTATCTCGAACGAAGGTAAGGCAATGATTCGTGAGTTCGATAAGATTCACTGGGACGCAGGCAATTTGAATATTGCTGTCCGCCCGCCTTTGGGTAATGACGTACCGAGCCGCGTCTACGCTGACCATGCTGGTACTTGTTCTAGTGGTGGGTCTATGGCTCTTATGAGCCTGGATTGCAGGAACGCACTTGAAGCGGCTCTCACCCAGTGTGAAGGTGATGAGGTTGCTGAGCGGGTGCTTCTTGAGTTTGCGAGCGTCGTGGTGAAGGCGTTCCGCCATGAGATGTATGACGCGGCTAAAGTCTGGTACCCTGAGTATCTAACTGATTTCGGTAAGCAGGTCGTAGACGAGGTGACCGAACGTTACAAGTACGACAAGCGGGATTACAGTCCGAAGGGCGAGAACGTTTTCAAACTAGGACCCCCTAACCCGTATGCTGAGAACCCGCAAGACGAGTAGCGGCACAAGCCTATGCATCACTTACAGAAAGGACATGCTAACTATGAGTAAAGAAAATGGTCACGCTAGTGAGCTAGTCACCAACAATGAACCTGCCATTAAGCACACCCACTTCACACCGTCTTACGGTGCGCTTATTGTTGAGAAGCTACTCATGCCTCGACCGCCAAAAGAAGAGGGTGGGGAAGAGCGCCCACCGCTTCTAACATTGGGTCAGCTCTCGCTAGTTGTTTTAGCGCTGATTGTTTTTGGTATCATCATTTACGCTGTAGGCTCTCAGGGTGAGTCACCCATCAAGTCTATGGGTGATGCAATATCTAACAGCACAGCAGGAAAGGCGCCATAATGTTGATTGGTTTTATAGATTTATTTGCACCGTTCCAGTTCTTACTCGAATCCCCACCGTGGGTTTCATTCTTCGTGCCCGGTCTTGTATTGGTTGCGGCTTTGCTTGTTCTTTTTGTTCTTACCGTCGCTAATGTGGCGGTCGGACTTGTATTAGCTGTTTATGTCATGATTGCCTGGATTGGCGGGACTCTGGTAACCTTGAGCATGGTTTTTAACCATGCTGGGGTTCATGATATTTTCTTCCAGGGCTTACTTGTGATACTGGGGCTCATGTCGAACACTGTTGTTGCCTCTGTGGTGTTCGGGCTTGTCCTTGGGGCTATTGCAAAGTGGGCGGAACGTTCTGAGCGTGAAGAGCCTGTAGAGGCTGTTGAGTCTGAGCGGGTTAAGACTTACCCCCTGTATGAGGAGAGTCGTTAGCGGCTCATACGAGTGCCCCTAGAAGAAGGTAGACTCCTAGGGGCGCTTTTCTCTAGTGACTAGTCCCCATAATGCGAAATAGCCCTAATAGTAACCACCACCTTACCACCCACCCGCAATATCTACCCTACTAGCATGTGTAACACGGTTTGCGTTCCGGTCATTCGTCATGCTACACTACTAATACCCTGTTAGATAACTAGCAGGGACAACATATACATAACCTTACCTTACTGTTGCGAAAGCCCCTATGTCTTTATCTGCAAATTAAGACGTAGGGGCTTTCTCTTGTGTTATAATCGTGGTGTTCGCTATTCCTGTTCCACTTGATACCTGGAGGTTCTTATGTTTTTCTTTATTGGCTCTATTGTCCTGAGTCTGTACGCCTTGTACTCTAAGATGAGCACCGAGGATTACCTGATGTGGTTCGGTCTACTTGTATTCTTCTCGTTCATCTTGGGGTAGGTATCCCACTTCGCGCATATTCGACTTGCATACTATTTTAAATCTGTTTTAGACTATAGGCGTAAAGCAACCAGGAAAGCAACCCGAAGTTTAGAAAGTTTTCAAGCCTACCGAAAGGTCGTTCATTATGGCACAGGCAACCCTTAACCCCGTCAAGTTCGTCGGTCGCCCTCTCTTTAAAACTGGCGAGCCAAGTCGAATGTTCATGGGCGAGAAAGTTGAGCTTGACCGCAATGCTGTTATCGAAGTGCTAAAGGGGGTTAAGCTTTCGGCTATCTATGTCATTGCAGAGGAGGAGCCTGGCATCTTTACTTTGGCATTGGATATATGGAAGGAGTTGGCATACCTGCCCGGCGTTGAAGGTCATACCCCGCTCGTTGCTTCCATTTGTAATAAAGACTCTCTGACAGGCGGAGCCAACTACCGTATTTACGCTATTGTGGAAGCCGATGGTGAAATTGCAGACGATTTCCGAACCATGCTTGAGTGTGCCAGTGCCGCCAGTGCTAAGTTCAATGAGAAAGACGGTATTACTACCAGCTTCTAACCCCCCCCTAGTGTGTGCCGCCTAGTGCAGGTGGTTGCCTGTCACGTTTTGTCAGACCTTGATTTGAAAGAAGGTTACACCCCTTATGTCACCCCGCACCGTTGATTCTGTGGTGAAGGATTTCCTAAAAATTGAGTGGGACGCCACTCTAGTAAGTATGACCGCTTACCCACCTGGTGACTATATTGAGCAACCCGTAAGGGATAGTATGACTATGGCACGCGGTAAGGCGGCGGCTCTTGCTAAGGTTGCCGAACAGTCAGCCGAGCATCTTGAGGCGGTTGCTAATGGGTCGAGTGGTGACCTTGAGGATTTGCTGATTTTTGCGAGCGCTCAGGTTGCTGTGCTTCGTGAGCAAATGGCTGATATTTCTGATTTGGGTTACTACTCTGAGCATATTGCAAGCGAGGCGGGTCGCAAGACACTATCTGAAGTTACTGAAAGGTACGCGCCTTATAGGAAGAACTGGGCTGAGCGGCGTGAGAGTAAAGGGCTTATTTTCAAGCAAAACCCCCATGTGAGCTAATTCACACGGTTTTAACTTGCATGGGGGTTATTGTTGTGCCATAATAGAAATGTGGCGAGGGGATAACCCCTAAAGCTACTTCCACTATCTACCTTATGAAAGGGTATCCATCATGGCACGTTTTAAGATTGCGAATCACGAGCTGGCTATCGAAGCTGTCAAGGAAGGCATGAAGCTTTACCCTAGCCTGATTTGCCGTGACCATTACAGTAAGCTGGGTCGCTTTACCGTATGGTGCGGTGAAGAACGCGGTACCGTTAATGTGAAGGTACTTGCAGACTTTGAAAACTTTGAGGGTGTATTTGATACCCCCGAGGTTAATTGGGAAGAGGGTTACATTACCATTAACAAGAAGTAACCCCTAGTGCCCCGTATCTAACCTAGTCGGGTTGGATACGGGTTTTCCGTATCCCTATTGGTTGATAACGCATCTCAAATATAATGTGACCTAATTCACATGATTTTAACTTGCATACCCCTAATGGTTGTGTCATAATAGTTATATAAGCAAGAGAGAAAAGCTCTCAAGCAATCCACTACCTATCTACTGAAAGAGGTTCCACCATGAGCAACTACCGCATCTTTAACCTGGTCGAAGGCGCTACCCCCACCCTGGAAAGCATGGCAAAGGCACTGGTCGCCGCCGAGGAAAATGAGTGGTTCCGTGACGCTACCCTTTGCGTAGATGATGTGAAGGTCGAAAACGGCGCGCTTCTCTTCGAGATTGACGGCTCGCACTTCAAGGCTGTAATTTCCGGTCGAGAAATCCACCTGTACGCCCGCAACGACGAAAGCGAACTGGGCACCGACGGTGCAACCCAGTTCATTAAGACCATGAACCGCATCGGTTGCACCAAGGAATACATCTACTAAGCAACCACTAACCACCCCCCTATGGACTCTACCCGCCATAGGGGGGTAACACTAACTATAGGAAGGTCTACCGTGTCTCACCCCCTAGCCGCCGCAGAACTTTTTGAAGCAATCGAAAAGGACGCGCGCGCCCTAGTATTCCCCGCCGCCGAGATGAACCGGAACGACTTCACGCGGGCACTCATGCCTGTTAGCACTGAGATGAGTGTCATTGCTGGCTTTGCACAGCGCTACGCTGAATATTGCCGCGCCTATGTTGCAAGCGGTAACATTACGGCTGGCAATGACCGTGTACATGAGTACTTAAAGGAAATGAGGAAGATGGTTACCCATGCATATGAAAATCATGTACTGTCTGGAAGTCGCTACCTACCGCATGATGTAAAACAGCGCATTGCGGCAATGTACCAGAACTACACCAGCTCAATCGCACCGTAAGACCCCCTAACCCCCTGCCCTATTAAAGCCAATAGGGGCGGGGGTTATGCACCTACCCGCAATACATGACCCCTAGAAAGAACCAATATGTCAGCTACCATCATTGAATTAGATGAAGAAATTAAGGCGCACCTAACCCTTAGTGTCGCCCCCGATAAGCGTAAGGAAGTCATAGAGTATCTTTCCTTGGGACAGCCACCCGCCAGCATAGACGGATACATCACGGTAGAAGAAGTAAGGAAGAGTGTCTACCCTATCGCCTTAGTGCAAGCATATGACTCGAATATGGAATGTGAGCTTACCCCGAGCCTTGAAGTTTACTTCAGGCGTGAAGATGGCACCCTCATCCGTGGAACCTTGGAGGTGGAAAATTGGCGGGTAATGTACCTATTGGCTGGCTTTGGGGTTGCAGATGCCTATATTACTTCCTACCAAGTGCAGGGCGGTGAATCTGAAGAGTCAGCGCAAATGATTATTAGGAAGATTGAGGTTGCTGTCTACTAGGGACTTTGCCTAGACCGCGAACCGCTCGATAGATTGATAGACCCCTAGAGACGCTGAAACCTGTAGGTAGAAGATAGTAGAACACACCCATAACCCACATGTGACCTATTTCACATGATTCTGGCTTGCATAGGGGTTATGGGTGTGTCATAATAGAAGTACAGCAAGGGGGAAAGCCCCTAGCAATGAATCCACTATCTATCTACCGAAAGGTTACCGACCATGAGCACCTACGCAATTCAGAACATCTTCACCGACGGCTCCGCTAAGGATTACATGGTGGACGCACTCGAAGCCGTAAACTACCAGGCGCGCGAAAACTTTAACTACATCTTCGAGCGTATTATGAAGGGTCTGGGCATTACCCCCGACACCGTTCTTTACGCAAAGGAAGAGAGCCGCGAGGGTGATGCGGTATCTTTGGCTCTCTTCACTGATGCAGAGTGCACCAAGTACACCGAGCTCGATGTGGATATCGAAGAGCCTAACAATATTGAAGGCGTACAGGCCGTAACCCTGGGTGTAAACGAAGCCCCCTATGTAATCATCAAGTAACCACCCCATAGGGGAAACCCTATGACTAGCACCCCGCCCTAGCGTAAGACATGCCAGGGCGGGGTGTTACTGTACCCCCATAAGCCGGGGCACCCCATAGGGCTAGGCGCGTTCGACTTCAAGAGTTGCACGCCCCCGGTCAAGCCTGACATAATGGCTTACATAGGCGCTAGAAAACCCATCTATCCACATAATCCACCATTTCCCACCTGGAAGGAAATAACACTATGACCAAGAAGAACGACAAGGAAGACCCCGCCTGGGTGGAAGTCACACCCGAAACTGTCACCCCGCCCGCATACCTATTGCGAGTGGCTAACCTTGTATATAACACTATGAGGGCATATGAACCCACTAAAGACCCGCGATTGAAGGCTATCGAGGAAGCCCTAGACTGGGGAACATACCCCGACTACCGTAAGGCACCATATGATGCCCTGGAGTTGCTGAAGGCGCTACCTAGCCGTGAGATTCTTGAAGCACGCATCAACTACTGTAAGCATGAGATGCAGGCTGGGCGTGTAGACCACCTATCGGGCAATATCCCGGCGTTCTTTAGCGGTACTTTGCTTACGGTTGGTGAGGTTTCCCGAAATACTGGAATCCCGGAAGATGAGCTACTACGTCAAGCGGACTCGTGCTATTCGCGGTTCATTACAGACCCGGCGGAGGAAGATTTTGACAGCGACGAACCGCCGCGTTTTTATTCAGAGCAGTTCAACCCTGATGGGACACTCAATGAACGTAAGGGTAAATACATTCAAGAAGCTGTAGAATATTACTCAGAAGAAGAAAGCTTCTACGGTGATGTGTTCATGCCCCAAATGATTCTGGGATATGTTAGCCCGGTATCCTATGCCGCCTTGAGTGATGAGCACCTGGAAGCATGTAAGGAAACGCTTCGTGTGTATCAGGTGTTGTTGGGTGCCTTTGAGGGTGATTATGATGATGACCTATTCTTTTAGGCGCTAACCGCATATATTCCCCTGTGATTCACTCTCAATATAGGTAACCCCCTATAACTAACCCCTTTGTGCCCTATTTCACATGATTTAGACTTGCATACCCGGCTAGGGTGTGCCATAATAATTATATAAGCGTTAGGGATTTGCCCTAGCGACTAGTCCATCACCCATCTACCGAAAGGGCTTCAAACATGGCACAGCACATCTTTAGCTTCAACAAAGACGTAAGCATCAAGGTTCACACGCACGACAATGTACCGATGACGCGCTACGCTGAGCTCGTTGAATACCTCAACAGCGAGAAGCCGCTTCTAATGTTGAGTGGTGAGTTTGTCGCATACGAAACGGACGATTCCGGCTGGCACCCGACGGACAAGAAGTATGCCGTAGAGCCGGTTGCCGTTGTCGTCTTCGTTGGACAGAACGGAAAGAACATTGTGTGCCACCTTGAAGTGGATGATGTAGAGCTGACGCACGCCCTGGCATGTGCAGGTATGATGGGTAGCCTCATTGAGTCATACGAATTGAAGGCTGACAAGTCGAAGAAGTTCTTTTACTTGACGTTCCGCAACATGGACTAACCCCTAGCGGGTCTACCTGGAAGGCGGCATCTACCCCCTAGGTGCCGCCCCGCCTTAGACCCATATAACACAACAGAAACACCTAACCACCTATCCATTTACCCCCTGAAAGAGGTAGACCTATGAGTTCGCTAATTGCACACCCCCTAGTCCCTGTAACCGTCAATGAAGACACCCTGCATCAGGGCATTTCAAGCCTCAAGATTAGCAATGGGTTTGAAGAGTTGGTGAGTGATGAGCGGGGTCAGACCTATGGTGTTTCTCTAGATTGTGGTGAAGTAACCCTGCATCTAGATGCCCCTGAAGAGGGTGCCACTAATAAGGCGCTCTATGCGTACTCGCATGACGATGAATGTACCTGTAACGAAGTGTGCACCTGTGAAGAAGAAGAAAAGGATTACACGCCGCTACAGGTGCTTGCTGGATACATCAACAGCCTGCGATACAGTATCTAACCTACCCTATACCCACCCCCTAACCCCTTTTGTGATACATTTCACATGATTTTGACTTGCATAGGGGTTAGGGGGTGTGGCATAATAGTTATATAAGGCGCTAGGGAAACCGCCCTAGAGCCAATCTACTACCTACTGAAAGGGTTGGGCACCATGTCTGTTACCGTTACCTATTCCGAGCTCATTCTCGCTTTCGACATTCCCGAAGAGCTTTCCGCAAAGATGCAGGAACTCGACCGCGACCCCGTAATCGTTGCCCTCACCTCGCCCGACGGTCTTAATTCTGAATATGCCGTGCTCACCGCACAGCTTGACGGCGAAGAGTATAAGATGAGCACTAGCCTGCTTGCTGACGAGCGTGATGCTCTTGAGGTAATCTGTGAAGATGGTATCAACATGGACACTAGCAAGGTTAAGAAAGCCGACTGGGGTTACCAGTTCGTTTACGTAGAGTTTAAGGATATTGAATACATGTCGTAAGGCACCCTAAGCCCGTAAGCCCTAGCTACTATATAGAGTAGCTAGGGCTTGCTTCATGCCTTAAAATTCATGTGTTTTATTTCACATGATTTGGGTTTGTATACCCATTAGGGTGTGGTATGATAGTTATGTAAGGCGTTAGGGGAACCACCCTAGAGTCAATTCATTACCTACCTACCGAAAGGCTAAATACAATGGCTATCACTGTTTCTTACGAGCTCTCTCTCGACTACACTATCCCCGAGGAACTTCTCGAAAAGATGGATGAGCTCAATGAAGACCCTGAGCCCGTTTCTTTGGATTCAGATGGTACGCTCACCGTTGAGCTTGACGGTGAAGAGTATGAACTAGATACTAACCACAGTCTTCTCGCTGAGGAGGTTGATGCTCTTGAGACAGTAGGCTTTAGTACCAAGGCGATTGAAGAGATTATCTGGAGCGGGGATGATGCAATCGTACACTTCGCGGATATTAGCTACACTCCGTAAGACGCTCTAGAGCCTATGAGTCCTAGTTACTACATCTAGTGGCTAGGACTCGCTCTACACCCTCAATATCCAATGTGACTAGCTTCACATGATTCTGGCTTGCAGTTTATATTAGAGTGTGACATAATAGTTATATAAGTAAGAGAGAAAATCTCTAGCACTACTTCTACCACCTACCTGCTGAAAGGTTGAACATTATGACTTCCCCCGCTTACATTTACGAAATGCCTATCGAGGTAACCCTTGAACAGGTCGCCAAGCTCATTGAAGAAGAATTTGGGGATGACTGTCACGAAATGATTATCAACCCCGGCGACGGTGACATCTTCTTTGAGGTTGATGGTGGCGAGAAGTTTGAGGTAAGCGTCACTAAGAAGCTTGAAGATTACAATGAGTTTACTTTCTCAGGATTTGATGAGCCTTGCTGTGATGAACCCGAGTGCCTTGAGGAATGTGGAGAAGAAGAGCTCTACGGTAACACTATTGGATACCAGGGGCTTGCTATCCGCAGAATCCTGAACAGCCTTGATAGGCGCGGCAACAGCTCCTACTAGACCTAATCTAACCACCCCCTCGACTACTGAGGGGGTGGCACTATACCCCCTAGAAGGGCACGGGAAGCCCATAGAGCCACCGTAGACCTAATGGCACTATAGGAAGGTGTAAATGAGCCTAGGTGCTCTCTAGGGCTTCCTGGAAGCCGCCTAGTGCCCTTTAATGTATTTAGGAGTATGATTAGGCGTGAGTGCCTAAAGCGCCCCCTTAGAACGCCCGTAGAGCCCTATATAGGGCTTCTAGCCAATCCACCCCTATATGACAGAAAGAGATAAACCATGCCACACGAAATCATAAAGCTCATTACCGAACACGCAACCGAGGTGTATGCCGGGTATGGTCTACTGACCGCCCTGGCTATTGCCGGTGGTGTTATCTACCTGTTCCGTAGCGCCCGTAGACAGGGCTCAGTTTCGTATAATACGAAGAGCTACCGTAGCGCCTTCTGCGTGGCAATTGGTGGCATGGTACCCTGGGGATTTATCACAATCCTGTTCACTAGCGGAACCCATGTGGGGCTACTGGCACTTATCCTAGTCCTTGCTATCCTGGCTTCCTTTGTAACCTCTACTGATGAGATTAAGGGCTTCGAGGTAATGCCCCGCGATATTCTGACTTTCCTTATGCAGGCGGCGGGTATCATGTTCACCTCTAGCGTGGTTACTCTGGCAATCATTGCCGGGATTTAACCCGATACCGTATAATTAACTGTTAATTCAATCTGTATAAGTTTGTATGTTTCTGTCGTCTGTTGTTGCGAAAATCGACGGCGTGTGGCATACTGTGAGTACAGGCTAGGATTGACGCTAAAGCGTAGTCGTTGCTACCTGAGTCCTTGAAGGCTTGAGAATCCATCCACCGTCCAGGTTGCGGTATATCCGTGACCGCCCCACTTTTTTTGACGAGATGCAGATTTGAAGCCGCCTTCATAGGGCGTAATCCCTGGA